>Ga0247610_10002053_pt1 | contig 23902 bp, 45 predicted proteins | sample 174DNAGHGhighgp2_FD_193483 | JGI IMG/M metagenome (GOLD analysis project Ga0247610, IMG submission 193483) | Sheep rumen microbial communities from Palmerston North, Manawatu-Wanganui, New Zealand - 1742 DNA GHGhigh gp2 | ecosystem: Host-associated > Mammals > Digestive system > Stomach > Rumen...
AAGATTTTCCTGATAGAGCAAATGATACTCCAGAATGTTTTTTGGTTTGTAGTTGGTGGTAATAGAGCCAATTATACGCGCCTGTAATTCAGTTAATAATAGTATCGTTATCCGTACAGTTTATACTATAAATTTTGACTTTTATAAAAATTTATAGTATAATATATATAGAAAGTTGAGAGACACATACAGCAAATTATAAATGTTTTAACTTGCTATTATGGTTAACAATAAGTGTCTCGTTTATATCCGGGTATAGCTCAGATGGTAGAGCGCGTGATTTGGGATCACGAGGCCGTTGGTTCAAGCCCAACTACTCGGACCATAGGCACATACAGCAAATCAAAGATAAAATCTTTATGTTACTGGTTCAAGTCCAGTTATTCAAGCCATTTTTTTGAGTATTGTCCAATTGGTAGGACGGAAGAGTTTTATGTGCCTAGTATTTACTCGGGTCGTATAGCGGTCTGTACGCGCGGCTTTGACCCGCGAAGTGAACGATCAACACGTTCCCCGAGTGCCAGAGTCGGAAGATAAAACTTCTTTCGATTTTACAAGGACAAAGTAAACAAAACCTTGTCGATCAATTTCAAAATGCTAGGATATGAAATTGTGGATTTATTTATTTATTTGTATATGTAGCGCATTGGGGAAAGTAAAATAAAAGAGCTAATGCAAAAGGTAATTGTTCCGCCCAGATGATTGTGATAGGGGTGCGATCAACAGCAGAACTAGCACTGGAGAATGGATGAATACTATATCAATCTTACTAATAAGTTCTGAGGGTTGGATATGACAAGTGGGATACAGGTCATAGGTATTGTATATACTGAAGCTGTTGGTCCAAGTAGGGCAACCGGAGCTTGGAAAGTAAGGACTTATTAGGACATTTTTAATAGGAGATATAATATGGATAATTATTTAGCAAGTAAATCTTAGCTCACAAATAAAGTATTAGATTGGGTAAAAGATATATAGAATATCGAATGGCAAATGGATCGTCTTTATAAGATTAACCTCTACTTATTGAGACGGTATAAAGATGATTTAATAAAAGAATTTAATATTGAAGTCCCAGAAGGAATTTTTGATGACCCATGGTTTAAATTATTAGAAATTACATTTAATCAAAAAGTAAATACAGAAAGCGAAACATTAATTATGTCTTTAATTACTTCAAAGATCGAGGAAGAAATGAAAAAGGAGATGCCAGATCCTTGGTATTGCTATGGATTTGGTGGAAAAGAAAATTAACTGCAGCCTTGTAAAAGGCCAAGATATAAAGGAGATAAAAGGAAAATGAATAAAATGCTTAATGGAATGAAGTCTGCTACTAATTATACTTATACTGAGAACGGCGCGCTGACCCATAAGAGTTCTTTGTCTGGTCTGCTGGATCTATTCGGTATGGGTGCGGCCTATCGTAATCGTAGTGATGCAGACTGTATTGTATTGTTTCAGAAGGCTTTTGCTGAAGATTCTGTTCACGCGCTGAAGTGCCTGTTTTATCTGCGCGATGTGCGTGGTGGTCAAGGTGAGCGCAGATTCTTCCGTGTTGTAACCAAGTGGCTGGCCGCGCATGAAACTGAGGCTATGCGGCGCAACCTCAAGTATGTGCCTGAGTTTGGACGTTGGGATGACCTGTATGTCTTTGTTGGTACTAAGCTGGAGCGCGAAGCTTTTCAGATGATGGAAGAGCAGATTAAGCTTGATATCACCTGCAAGACTCCTTCTCTGCTTGCCAAGTGGCTGAAGTCGGAGAATACATCCAGTGAAGAGTCTCGGATGCTTGCCAATAAGACCCGCGCGGCTTTTGGTCTGAACCATCGTCAGTATCGTAAGATGCTGTCTGTTCTGCGGGCGCGCATTAATGTGGTTGAGTGTCTTATGAGTGCTGGTAGATGGGATGAGATCGAGTTCGATAAGATTCCTTCTAAGGCTGGTTTCATCTATCGTAATGCCTTCGCGCGGCATGACATTGAGCGCATGAAGTCTGAGAAGCCCGTTCGGACTTATGAGGACTTTATGAAGGATGAAAAGACTACGGTTAATGCTAAGGATCTTTATCCTTATGAAGTTGTTGCGAAAGCTTTTAAACTTACGCATGGTAATAGTTACTGGTGTCAGACTTCATATGAGATTGAAGACTCTACTGAGCGCAATGTAATCAATAAGTACTGGGATAATCTGAAAGATTACTTCAATGGTTGTTCTCTGGATGCCCTCTGCATGATTGATACTTCTGGTTCTATGTGGGGTCTTGAGGCTAGCGCGCCCATCAACGTTGCGATTTCTCTTGGCCTATATGCGGCTGAGCGTGCGCGCGGCCCGTTCACTGGTCATTACATTAGCTTTAGTTCTCGTCCTAAGTTGATCGAGACTGTTGGCGTGGACTTCTGTGATAAGGTTCAGCGTATTTATAAGACCAATCTGTGCGAGAACACCAATATCGAGGCTGCATTTGATATGCTTCTTAATACTGCTATTAAGACTCATTGTAAGCAGAGCGATCTGCCTAAGAGCATTATCATCATTAGTGATCTCGAATTTGATGCCGCGCGGGATCATTATGGAAGGGCTTCTGACAAACGGACTTTGATGGAGAATATCCGAAACAAGTGGGAAGCTTACGGGTATGAAATGCCAAATCTAATTTTTTGGTGCGTTCAGTCTCGTCATAATAATGTACCCATGGAAGTAAAAGACGGAATAACTCTTTGTTCGGGCTTCACGCCTACATTGTTCGAACAGATTATGAAAGGTAAAACTGGATATGATCTAATGTTTGACAAGTTAGACAGTGAAAGATACTCTTGTATTCGTTAATTTTAATGGAGTTTGATACACCAAAATTATAAAGTTGGCTGTATCAAACTCCACTTTTATTTAGAAGGATACAGGAGGTATTTATATGAAATATGAAGATCTAATTGAATATAAACCAGAAAAAGTAGCACATAATTTTGTTAATCGAATTGGATTTGAAAATGATTATTTCAAAGTAATAAGTTAGGCGCCGCCGATGCCAGGCCGCCGCACAACTAGATGGAATTGTTTGTGTAAAGCATGTGGTGAATATTGTGTTAAAGATTCTACTAATTTAAATAAGCATAAAAGCTGTGGTTGTGCAAAAAAGAAAGCTATTGGGGAAGCTCTACGTAAAGATTTAACTAATAAACGGTTTGGAATGCTAACCGCAATAGAATATGCAGGCTATAGTAATGCAAGCGGTAATGCTGTATGGAAATGTAAGTGTGATTGTGGGAATATAACTTATGTTGATAGCAATAATTTAGTTGCTTTGCATACCTTATCTTGTGGATGTATTAATTCTTCTATTGGGGTAGATAATATTGTAAAACTATTAAAAGAAAATAATATTTCTTTTATTAAAGAATATACATTAAAAGATGTAAAAGATAAAAAGCCTTTTAGATTAGATTTTATGATTATAGATAGTAATAATAAACCCTTGCGTGCTATTGAATATGATGGAATTTAGCATTATAAAGAAACTTAGGGTGCTTGGAGCAACCGAGTCACTTTAGCGTAGCAGCAAGAAAGAGATAAACGTAAAGATTAGTGGTGTAAAGATAATAATATTCCCCTAGTTCGTATTCCATACTGGGAACGTGACAACATAACATTAGATATGTTGCTTGGAGATCAATATTTAATTAAATAAATATAGGAAATAGAGAAGGTATTAAACATACCTTCTCTATTTTTATTTTGACTTTTTTGAAAATTTATGCTATAATATATATAGAAAATGAGAAAGGGGCTAAATAATATGTGCTGGGAAAAACTTGCCGCGAGAGTAGAAAAACTTTATGGTACTCATGTCAATTGGCGAGACGGATTTTTTCTTTGCCCCGAATGTGGTGAACCTATTTACCAGATTGATTGGAATGATGAAGATTATACAAAAGGGAGATTCTTCCATGGCCGACTTCGTCTTTATTGTCCAGTTTGTGAAGAAAAACTGGTTGATGAAGGAGAAGATTGGGATAGGGATTATGAAGATGAGGATGAAGAATGAAACATTTTAGTTATTTTATTATTGGTTTGATTTCTTGTATTGCAGTTGCAATCTGTGATAAATTTAAAATTTCTTTGGAGTAAAAGGAGAAAATATGGCTGGAATTTATATTAAAAATATGTCTATGCCGCGAGGAGATCAGCTTATTGTAGTGACTTCTGATGGAGTGGCTCTTTTGATAGATAAAGAACTTACTACGCTAGAAAAAGGTAAGGCTATTTAGGAAATCTTCCCTATTATGTATTATCCACAAGTTCCGGGTATCACTTCCACTGTTATTTCAATAGATAAGGAGGAAGAGGGCGAGATATGATTGTTACAGAGAGAAAGCCCATACCGATTTATGAGGTAACTTGCTTTGAATGTAAATCGAAAATTCAATACAAGCGGTCAGAAATATTCACTTGCCATATTCAATGCCCCGTGTGTGGCGTTTCGCTTTGGGCAGATACGATTCAGCCCGTGAGATTTGAGGAGGGTGAATGATGGCAGACCCCGTTTACACAAAAGAAAATTGTCCACTTTGCAAGTACGATGAATTGGAGTATGGAGATACCTTATATCAATCAAATTCGTGGGATGGTGGTGTCTGCTATGATAGTATATGGCCTGTAAGATTTTGTCCGCTGTGTGGAAGAGAATTGCCAAAAGAGGAGGGCGAGTGATGAATCATCCATGGGAAACAGAGGAATATTACCGCAAACGAGCCGAGGCACGGAAGCGATTCCCGATACCGATCAAAACTAATGCCGACAGGCTCCGGGCCATGAATGATGAGGAGCTGGATAAATTTCTTGGTGATGTGCAATGGGATGTTGCGAACTTTTGCGGCGGTGTAACAGAAAAGCAGGAATATCCAGTTCCAGAGCAAAGGGGAGCATGGCTCGACTGGCTCAAAAGTCCATGTACAGATTTTATAGAGAATAAAATTATTAAAAAGGAGAATACAAATGATTAACTACAAATCTTTTTCTCTTCCTGGCAATGCCAAGCTTCGAGTGCGCGCGGACCGCATCGTAGCGACAGTCAGTTCCAAAGATAATAAAAATATCGATCTGTTTGTTGCCGGGGTTGATACTCCGTGGCACCTTCCCATTGACAGCGCGCCTTCTAAGGTTATTGACTATGTTTGGGAACGCCATAATGTTGAAAGTGAAGAGGAGGATCATAATTAATGTATTACGCAAAAGTAAATTGGTTTAATACTGACCACGAAGAAGATTGTCTCAGTTTTATGCTTATTCCGGCTGCCGATTGGAATGATGCAATGCAGAAGATTACCAATGAATTTGATTGGATTAATTCTATTGAAATGAAAGAAGTAGATAGCGCCGAATGCGATCTTGTTTTTATCCCCGAAGATCTTGTTGAAAGAGTTATTGAAGAAAATATGCCTAAGTAAAAGGGAGAGTAATCTCCCTTTTAAAATTTGAAACTTATAAAAATTTATGCTATAATATATATAGAAAGTGAAAGAAGGGGAGATTAAATATGAAGATCAACTCTAAGAAGGCAACTATAATTGAAGTTAGAGATATTGAGAAGGCTTTTATGGAAAAATATAATCGTGATATTGAAGCTGCAAATGTTCTTTTTAGAGATAATTATTATAATGACTGTTTTAAGTCTTTAAGTATTCATGATGCAAGAGCTGATGCAATATGGGATATTAAAGTAGAGAATGGTTTAATCCCCGATGAAATGGAAGAAGATGAAATAAAAAAGGAATATAATAATATGGAAATAGATTTAGATAAAATTCCAGATGGAGATAATAAAGATATAATTCTTATTTGTGATCTTCTTCGTGAATGTGGTATTATGGATGAAAGAGTTCTTATTGATGTTTCTTGGTAAAGGAGAAATAAGATGTTTGAGTTCAATAATGCAGATCTTTTGAAGGCGCGCGGTATTGTTTCTCAGCTTGAGATTCCTTCACAGTTTGGAACTAATGAAGATTTGGATACTTTTGAACTGGAAAATCAGCTCAATGATATTATTGATGGTGATTTCTTTGTCTCTTGTGGTGTCTCCAAAGCTGTTATTATTGTTGATGATCTTCCTTTTGTAATTAAGATTCCCTTTAATGGTCGTTGGCTTGCTGAGTGGGACGACGAAGCTGGTGAATATGATTATGATCATATGTGGTTTAAGGAGTTCTCTCATGCAGAAACTGGTAATTATAATAATTATTGTGCTGATGAATTGACTCATACCATTGGTCTTCAGGAAGAAGGCTTTGGTTGTTTTGTTCCTGATATGATGTATCTTTGCACTGCATGTGGGTTTGATATTTATGTGCAGGAAAAGGTAGAACCGCTTAGTGAGACTAAACAGAAGATTACTCCTTCTTTTGAGTCTATAGAGAAAGCAGAGAAGGGTGGTTATTGGGATACTACTTGGGCCGCAGAAGCAATTGATATGTATGGGTTTGACTTTTTTGAGAAATTTATGGTTTGGATGAATACGAATTGCGCTGGAGTAGTTGCGGATTTGCATTATGGTAACTATGGGTATGGTGCGGGCGGCCGCCCCGTAATTCTGGACGTAAGCGGTTTCTTTGATTAATAATTTTAGAGGTGGAAAGGAGTGGAATATTGGTATGATTGGCCATTGCAATGTAGATATTTAAGTAAAGGTTTTTATCGAGAAGGAATTGTTTATTAGGATTTTGTTATTGATCTTTTTACTGGAGTTCCTTTAAAGATAAAGGACATTTATAGTGATGCTGAACATTATAGTATTGATATAGATGATGCTATAATAGAGCGAGAATGGAGTAGGCTTTCATATAATAGTTGAATAGACCCCCGTCGTATAATGGTAAGTATAGGAGGCTCTAACCCTCTTGGTCTTGGTTCGATTCCGAAGCGGGGGCGCCATTAAAAGGAAAGGAGACGTAATATGAAATATGTAAAATTTTTTATTTCAAATGGTTATTGCGGTTGTGACTATGAAGAAGTCCAATGTTTTGAAGATGATATAACTGATGAAGACATTGATGCTATTTGCAATGATCTTGCTTATGCCAACGCTGAAGATTATGAATACATAGCTTGCGGCGGTTGGGATGCAGAATGGGAAGATGAAGATGATAAGGAAATGTATTATGAAGATGCATATTCTTATTCGTCTTGGTCATATATTACAGAAGAAGAATATAACGAAGAAAATTAAAGGAGAAAGAAATGTATAACAACTATAGGTATATCGTAACTTCTAATAAGGTTATTGCGCTGTCTACATACGCCGGCCGCACTGTGCGGGGAGTGGCAAAGTGTAGCCCTGAAGATGAGTTTGATGTAGAGTTTGGTAAGCAGCTCGCCGCGGCTCGTTGTAATCAGAAGGTTGCCGCAAAGCGTTATGCGCGGGCGCGCGAAGAGTATAATAAACTTTGTAAGGATGGTTTTGAATTTAATAAGCGAGCTGAGCGTGTAACAGAGTATCTAAAGGATGCAGCAAAAGCCGAGAGTGAAGCTACTCTAAATGTATACAATCTACGGAGACAGCTTACAAATGACAATTAAGGAACTAAGATAGGCTTTAGAAAATTTTCCTTAGGATGATAATGCTCCAGTTTATATAGAGTTAGAGCTTGGAGAAAATGTATTTGTTCAGAAACCAATAGAACATGTAAGAATGGAGATGGGTTCATTCTCATGTTATATAATAGCGGGAATTACGGGCGACCAGTCAAATCAATGACTCGGCCGCCCTTAACATTTTCTAGAAATTTCAAAATTTCAAAAATTCTTCAAAAAATTAGAGCGACTACCCTAGAAAGTCTACATTAAAACAAAAAGATAGGAAATTAAAAATAAGAAAAGATATAGGGATAAAAAATTGAACGTAAAAATATACTTATAAGTATAACGTATAAGTATAATGTATACGTATAACTTATAAGTATAATATAAATATAAAGGGAAAGAGCGGGAAATGTATAAGTATAACCTATATATATAATACGTATACGTAAAATGTATATATATTACGTATACTAAAAGGGGATTGCGGGAAAACGTATAGAGAAGGATAGCGGCAGAAAAACGTATATATAAAAAATTATAGAAAAACGTATACATAAAATGTATACGTATACCTATATATATACGTAGAAGTATATGTATACGTTTATTGCGCGTGGGGAATAAACGTATAAGGGAGAAGTGGGTTGTGTCGGTGACAAGCAGAGGACGTGGGACGGACGTTATTAGATATTATTATATATTATTATATGTTATAATTTGTCTCTGGCACCAAACTTTCTGAATAATCAAATTTTATATTTTAGGTAAATTTTTATATATAATATATAATATAATATATATGGGATAGAATTTTCTGAAAAATATTGCAAAAATTTGACAGCTTATAAATTTTCTATAAAATATTGTATAATTTTATCTTCTATATATATTATAACATATAAATATATTAGTTGTCAAATTTTCAGAATGAAATTTTTGCTTTGAAATTTTCATTTATATATAAAAAAATATACGTACTACGTATAAGTAGTACGTATATTTATTACGTATACGTAAGGGCTTTAGGCCCTACGTTCTTACGCACGGATGTAGCCGCGCTGTGTGCCCTTGCCGGGAACCTTCATGTCAACCTTCAGAACCAGTCCACTCTCCACGAGCGGCCGCAGCAGAGAAGGAACAGAAGCGGGCTTCACGGTCTCGGTCAGTCCAGCTTCCTCGATCAGCATGGAAGCGGTCTTCGGATTCTCAGTATCGCCGATGACCTCCAGCAGAGCATCGCGGAGCGGGGCCTTCTCGGCCTGCTTCTCAGCAGCCTTCTCAGCCTGCTTGGCGCGCCGCGCGGTAGCCTGGGAGTCCATCTTCGACAGAAGAGCTTCGAATTCGGCCATCAGGTCGACGGCCTCATCGGTACCGTACTCGTGCAGAGTCTTAACAGTAGCATTATAGAGTTCGCGAGTAGTCATAGTTTTCTCCTTTTCTCGCTATTAGGTAGCGACCCGTTAAATTAAATTTTTTATTTATGAGAGAGTTTATTTTTTCTTTCTCTCTCACTTTCTATATATATTATACATGAAATTTAGGGATTTTTCAAACTTTAAGAGACTTGAATTTTTAATTTTTGGAATCTTTTGTGGCTTTTTCCTTAGCTTTGGCTGCCTTTTCAGCGGCTTTGGCCCGACGCTCAGCCGCAGCTTCACGCTTAAGCTGGTACTCATGCGCAAGACTATAGCCATCGTTGCCGTTCTCTTCGTCAGCTTCCTTGGGGATGATGACGCTAAACTTAACCCAACGATCATCGCCGGCCTTGTCCACAGTGGGAATCATCAGAGTGCCGGCCGCGGTCCAACAGACATCACAATCATATTTCTCTGCGAGAAACTTGGCCAGATCGTTCGTGAATTCCGCGCGCAGCTGATCCGTAACGTTTTTCTGAGTCATTTTTAAAACTCCTTTTCTTTTATTTTCTATATATATTATAACATAAATTTTTAATTTTGTCAAGACTTTTTACGTATGGCAAAATACCAAAATTTTTGGAGCTAGATAATGTAATTTTTGTGCAATTTGCCAGCTGTAGAACCACTGGAAAATTTTGGAATTTCTGGGAAATTTTGGAAGTTATTGAGATCCCAGCTGCGGCGTTGCCAAATTTTTCCAGCTGCCGCGCAGCTCATACGTTCCAGCTTTTGCAGCTGCAGCTTATTTGAAAATTTGGGAGAAGTCAAAATTTGCGTACGGGGTGACGTCGTGCGAGAGTGAAAATTTGACAAAAATGGAATTTAGACGTATAACGTCTAAAATAAAATTTAAGAAATAAAAATGCCGCACGTTAAAAGTGCGGCAACCGATAAGTTAGAAGAGTCATGTTCTCTTTACTTTCCTTTCTTTCTTCTTAAACCTTTATTTAATTGTATGTTCCGTTGGTGTTGGTTGACTGATTGGCGGGGAGGTCTGTTTAGGAACGTTGCGCACCGTTACTAAGTCTCAATCCGCTCAATCTCTCTTCCCTTGGAACGATTATAGTATATCAAAAGAAAATGGATTTGTCAATTACTCACCTTAGACGTTGCACGTCTAAGATGGGATTGATACTCAAAGAGTATCGAATCCCATCCACTCGGCTTCGGCCGGTGTATAACGGTCGCATAGATCAATCATTCCAATGTTATCAAAATTTTCGTCAATAATTTCCCAAGCTTCATCCTCGGTATCACATTCAACGAAAAACTGCTCTCCGCTGTCATTGTCAATAAACAGATAATCAAACATTTTAATCCTCCTCATGATAATAATCATACTGTCGTAAGATTTCTACATTGTTGGTCAGCGCCGCCATCAGCATCTGCCGTGCGCTGTTGTAGGCAAGGGACTTGCCCAACGTCATAGAGGCGATACGCCCCTTTCCACTTTCAACAGCGCGTTGATGTTCTGCATCATAATAAGTTTCGCGCTCGCGCAACATACGCACAACTTCCATCAACAGCTCTTCGGTAGTCATTTTTTATTCCCCTTTCAAAAATTCGTAAATCGCACGCCCAACAATCAGACCGCACAGAATAAGGATTAGCTTCATTTTTATCTCCTCTCTCCTCTTTGTGAGTATAATATACTACTTTCCGGGAAATTTGTCAATTCCCTTCCTTAGACGTAGAACGTCTAAAATATTCTCCGAAAATGTGTGGGATTAACCCCACACATTCTTTCTCATTTTCTTGTGCTGTCTCATGCACTTGGCAAAGATTTCCTTTTCAATCAGCACATCCTCGAGGCCGGTATGGTCTTCGACAAAGTCATTGTCGAGGGTGATGTACCGATAGAGAATTTCTGCGGTCGCGCGTGGTTTGCCATTTCTCTGGAGGTAGCCGTTGCGCTCACACCACCGGCAATAAGTCGGCTGCTGGCAGATGGTGTCCTGCGCCATCTTGAGGGTGTCCCACACGGGGACGCCGTAGGGGAGAAAATAGCGGCTCTTGGACTTGGTGACATAGCGCAGGGTATAGTTGGTGGAGCGATAATCGAAGCGGGCGTTGTGGGCAATAATAGCTTTTACGCCGTACTTATCGCAGAGCTCCTGCACGTGGCGGCGGGCTGTATAGATAGACACGATGCGGCGCTGGCCGGCGGCAATCTGGGCTTCATAGATGGGGCGCTTTCCGGCATAGTACGCCGTATCAAACAGCTCCCGATCAGCGCAGAAAATGTCATAGATAACGAAGCTGAAAGTCTCGTAGACATTGCCCTGGCGGTCATGGATACAGCCTCCCAGGTCGTACATCATAGGATCCTCAAGGCTGTTGGCGGTCTCGGTGTCAATGGTCAGATAATAGGACTTGCGGCGGTCAATCATAGGGAATACCTCGTTTCATAATGTCAAGTAGGGTTGACGTCTCTCCCTCACTTGCAAGACTATAATACCACAAAAACGGCGCGCCGTCAATAGGGGAAGTTAGACGTTTAACGTCTAAAATAATTTCTTCTCCGTATTAATTACGGAGAGGAAAATCTTCTTGTTCGATAATATAACTTTCTTCATCGCCGGTATAATCAATAATACCAGTAACAGGGAAGAATCCTGTGATATCTTCAGTAAAAATTTCTCCCTCGGGATTACATTTTTGCAATTCTTTAATAAAATCTTTAATTTTCATCTTTATTCCTCCTTTAGTGTCTATATATTATCATATATTCCGGAAAATTGCAAGAGTTACTTTTAGACGTTTCACGTCTAGAATAAAAAGGGAAGATTACTCTTCCCTTTTCTCCTCAATGCCATCAACGTCCCATACATCATCACTGAACGGCTCGTGGCAGTTGCTGACAAACTGCTCCCAGAATTTCTGTTCTGCATCTTCGCGGCTGTCTGCCTCAACGCAAACATAGCCACTAAAATCAATCCAGTATTTCATTTTTATTCTCCTTTCCTTTTGTGTCTATAATATACTATATATAGCGTCCCCCATCCCCTTATTTCTGTATTCATTATACCTCAAGTTAAGGAGTTTGTCAAGGGGCTTTTTCAATTTTTTTGAAAATTTTCGCTTCATTTATGGGGGGATTCAGGAATCCCTTATGTAATTCCGCTATCCCCTTGACAATTATTATTATAGCATATATTCTGAAAATTGCAAGACTTTCTTTTAGACGTTCCACGTCTAAGCCCCATTTTTGAGGAAACCGGGGATTATTCCCCGGCCTTCTCCTTCTTCTTCGCTTCGGCCTTCGCCTTCTTTTCGGCGGCGGCCTTCTCCCGCTCGGCCTTCTTCTCGGCCTGCTCCTTGAGCTTCATCACATAGTCAGCGCGCTCCTGCATGCACTCATCATAATCCTTCTTGACGACCTTCACGACGACCTCCAGCACGCCCTCTTCCTCGTCCTCGACAATCGGCAGATTGCAGGAATTGGAAGTCACGAGGGCGACATCCTCACCCTGGGCGGTGAGAAAATCCATAATCTGGGAGATATAACGGGCGCGGGCGGCATTAGCGGTGGAAAGTTTCATAGTGAATACCCCTTTCTTTTTGGGACTCTTTCGTTCCCTTCAGTGTCTATATATTATCATAGATACATGATTTTGTCAACGGGAGGATTTAGACGTTTAACGTCTAAGTGTGGTGGAGGTTAAACCTCCACGATCAATTCTGCCTGAACGATTTTTACACGAGTTTCTGCATTAAAGCCGGCTACTTCACCAGAATCAAGGCAAATTGCGTTGATATAGTCTTCATCATCTGCTGGGTCGATTCTATCAAGTTTCAAATAAATGAGACTATCGAAAAGAAAAGTGTCGCCTGTTTTGAGAGTGCAGAAAGCAGTCAAACCATCATTGTGTTTTTTAGTAATTTTCATCTTTATTCTCCCTTCCTTTAGTGTCTATATACTACCATATCTTCGGGAAAATTGCAAGAATCTTCTTTAGACGTTCTACGTCTAAGTGGGTGGAGATTAGATCTCCACGTTAAGTCGGCTCTTTCCACTCCAAAGCGACTTCGTTAAATGTGTCATAAAGGGCAGTAGAGATAAGATTACCCACATTGTCAACTTTGTTGTTGGCAAGTAGCCACTCCCATCTTTTCAAACATTCATTGCCCGCCTCGGTCGCCGTGAAGTGCATCAAAATATCATTTGCTTTCATCAGGGAGTCACGTTCCTCAGAATTTAACATTATTGTTTTAATAGTGGTCATTTTTAATCTCCTTTCCTTTTGTGAGTATAATATATCATACTTTTAGGAAGATTGCAAGCGGTAAGCTTAGACGTTCCACGTCTAAATTTAAGTAGGGGATTATTCCCCTACAATTGTTACCTTTTTTATTACGTATGCTTCTCGATTGCATCCATATTTTACACCATAGACAACTTTCCCGTGAATTTTGTCTAAATATTGCCATGCTTCCTCCTCGGTTTTTGCAATAATTCCTGTAAATTTTAAGCCGTTTTCATATTTATAAATTCCTACCATTTTTATCTCTCCTTCCTTTAGTATCTATATATTATCACACTTTTAGGAATAATGCAATACTTAAACTTAGACGTTTCACGTCTAAGTAGGGGGAAAGGATGATTATTCATCACCCTCCTCCATTTTATCAAAGTAGTGAGTGAAAACCGTATCATTTTCATCATAGTCTGTCCAGTAAAAGGTATCTGCGGTCAGACGAATGAGTTTTTCAACGGTAAAATTAGATTCGCATTCGGAAAAAAGATCAATGAGTTCTTTCGCTGTCTTTTTGCGGAAACAATAACGGCAACCTAAGGCGTTATTGTGATATTTGCCGGAAGATTTGACATTGATACGGTACATTTTAGTATCTCCTTTCTTTTAGTGTCTATATATTACTACATATTTCGGAAAATTGCAAGAGTTAGATTTAGACGTTCTACGTCTAAATAGGGAGATTACTCCCTTTTATAAAAACAATAATTTTCTTTGAAAGTATACTGATACTTAAAACCGTTTTTTTCGAAAATGTGACACATAATAGGATTATCATTCCAAGGGGTCGCGCCGTATGTTCCTAGATTAAGGGAAAGTATATAACGAATTAAAGAAGAAGCAACACCTTTTCCACGAGATTTTTTAGAATATACGCATACGCGAGTAATAGCATAGTAACCACGGTGATTTTTATAAAAAACAGCAACAGAGCCGAGCAATTTACCATTTTCTTCTGCAACGAACAGATAACCATTTTTTACGTCCTCGCGCGCGTTAACAGGAGTATTATAATCCATGTGCTTATTTTGAATTGCGCGGATAATATGGATTGTGTCTTTTTCAGTTGCTTGTCTTATAATCATTTCTTTCACTTCCTTTAGTGTCTATACTATATCACATTTCCGGAAATAATGCAAGAGTTTTGTTTAGACGTTTTACGTCTAAATATAATTTTATGAAAACTTCACCACAGTAAAGTGGTGAAGTCTTTCTTTTATTTGAGAGTGATTTCCGTTTTGTCTTTATTGATTTTGATTCTTGAATAATCAAAATAATAATTTGTCTGTTCTGCTGTCCTCACGTGCAAAGTCTTTTCAACTTTTCGTTCAATTGACCTTTTCGCTTGATAGTCGCCGGAAATATCCGCGCCGTAATCAATACACGCAAAGAGGATTTCCGTTTCAATCTCTGCATCATTCAACGCCGTATGCGCTTCAATAAAATCTGTATCATCGAAAATATAACGGTAAACGGTTTCTGCGGTGGAAGAATAATTTCCGGTTTCTGTAAAGTATCCATTATTTTCGCAAAAAGTTTTATACTTTTCGTTAATGAGGAACGCATGGACGAAACCGCGAATATCTTTAACCGGGATATTATCAAAAGGATTGTTACATTTGTACCAATCGCAGTTAAAAGCAAAAACCTTTTCGTCAAAGGAAGAATTAAAAGCAAAAGCGACCTCAACAGAGAGATTATTGAAATCTCTAATCATCTGTTGGCAGATATATCCGAATTTATCCATGATAGACTTCCGGGAGCGCATGGCCGCGACATAGAGAGGACGCTTGTCCGCATAATACGCAGAGGAGAAAAGCGGGAGATTATGCCAGACCTGTTCAACGACGAAAGAACGACGGAGAAGAATTTCTCTGCTTTCAGAATCGGCCACGACATATCCGATATTATAACAAAACGGTTTATCGAGGGAAGTGGTTTCAGTGTCAAAAACGCAGATATTCATTTTTTATTCCTTTCTATCAAGGAGTGTAACTTCTTTTCTCTCTTGACATTATAGATTATAACAAAGTTTAGGGAAGAAGTCAAGAAATGGATTTAGACGTTTTACGTCTAAGTTAGATTTTATAAAAAAGGGACTATTATAGTCCCTTTAATACGCTAAAGATTTCCTTTTCGGTGTGCGCTCCCTCGCCCCAGGCTTCCCTGTTGTGTGCTTCATCGTCAAAGAGGATTCCCTGGCCGTATTCCTGTTTGGGCGTTCCATAGGGAAGAATCTCGATAGAAGTAAACCGAACGGAGTTGAGGTGGATAGAGAGCCAGGCCAGCTTCGCAGCGGCGACAGCTTCGTTATAAGCCGGGGAGCCGTTTTTGCTTGTCCAGGAAATAATGTTAACAGTGTAGCCGGAACGGGCGAGGCGGTTGAGAATGCGCGCCAGTGCTTGCAGATTGACTAACGGCCGCGCCTCAATATAGGGCCGGGCGTTTTCGTTCTCGAGGTCGGTCAACCAGTTTTCCACGCCGTAAAGGTCGGCAATCGTGCCGTCCATATCAAAATAAATTGCCTTGTTCATTTGGGTTCCTCCTTCTTTACTGTATCTATAATATATCACAATATGCGGGAAACGTCAATAGTCGGTCTTAGACGTTCAACGTCTAAATATGATTTTGGGGAAATTATCCCCCAAAATTGTCGATAAAATCAAGAACCTCATTCAACCAGGAACGAATATCACCAAAACTTACATCACAATCATTAAAATTGGAAGAAAGCATGGCATCATCGTCCAATTCATCCAAAACGGCAGAAACCGTTTTAAAAGCTTTGTTTTCTTCTTCCGTAAGTTTAACGCAATGACAAATTTTCATTTTAATTTATCTCCTTTCCTTTTGTGATTATAATATATCATAATTTTCGGAAAATGTCAACTTTATATTTAGACGTTGTACGTCTAAATCCAAAAATTGAGAAAAGGTTACATTTCTGTAACCTTTTCTCGTTTTGCTATTTGATTAAATGTGCTTGAAACCGGCGTAGGTATAGACGACCTTGCGCGCCTTATCGATCTTGGCCTCGCCCTTAGTGATGCTGTCCTCGGCCAGAAGCACCTTGCAGGCGGCGGAAACCTGAGCCGGGCTGATGCCCACGGCCTCAGCGATAGCGTCACGAGTCACGGCCTCGTCCGGGTGGGTCTGGAAGAAGCCCAGCACCAGCTCACGGCGGGCGGAAGCCTCACGCTTCTCCTTGGTCTCGGTGGTCTTGCGCTTGGCGTTCTTAGCGTCCAGCTTCTGGATGAGCAGGCGGCTGGCCTCGTCCATAGCATCGGAGATATGAGCGTCAAGAACGGTCTGGAAGTACTCACGAGTGGTCATAGTGGATTCCTTTCTGCGCTTCATGCGCTTGCGGTAGGTCGCAACCCTTATTTTGTTTTGTTCCTTTCCCCTTGGGACAATTGTATATTAACATAGATTTGGGAATAAGTCAACAGTGGTATTTAGACGTTTGACGTCTAAAAAGGAATTTTTTAAAAAGGCCGCAAGTACGGCCTTAATAGTGGTAAAAATCTTTATATGCGCTTTCTATTACTCTATGACTTGTAATAAATCTATCAGGGTTCCAAGTTTTACACTCATCAAGATTATCATAAGTTTTCTTATAATAATCTTTCAGCTCCATTAGCATGGTGTCATAATGCCCGATGCAGTTGAGCAAAGCGGCTTTTTGGGCTTCTCTTTCTCTGATTGCCGCGCTTTGGTCAGGCCCGTTTGGATAAAGACCAACTACGCCAGAGGTAACGATGACTTGCTGCGCTTTATAATACAAGTCAGCCTTGTATTCTGATATGGCATACCACATTTCTTTGTATCTTTCGTCCCAAGGATTAAAAGTCTTTTTCTTACGCATTTTTTATTCCTCCTTTAGTGTCTATATACTATCACACTTTTCGGAAACCGTCAATACTTCCTTTTAGACGTTACACGTCTAAAACCAATTTTTTAAAAAAGGGGAGATTCCTCTCCCCTTACGCGATAGAATAGGCAACCTTCTTCGTCTTGTCCACCTTGACCTCGGACTTCTTGACGGCCTCACCGAGGGCCTTGCAAGCCGCAGTCGCCTGACCGGGGGTGATGGACAGAGCCTCCGCGATGGTGTCACGGGTGACAGCTTCGGTCTGCTTCTTGAGGAAAGCAAACACAGCTTCCTTGCGGGCCGCAGCTTCCTTCTGCTCCTTCGTGGGCGTGGTCTTGCGCTTCTCATTCTTGGCATCGAGAGCCGCGATCAGCTCCTGGGCCTTGGTGGACAGCTCCTCGTTGATGTTGGCCTCGGAAACGGCAACGTAAAACTCGCGGATGGTCATGGGTAACTCCTTTCTTTTGTCGGCGTCGGTCGCCACCCTTTTATTACAAGGGGTTATGAAGCCCGGTTAACCTTAAGCGCGCCCTCGGGTTGGTTGGGATTTCTTTCTTCCCCCTTGCAAGTATAATATACCACACCCTAAAGAGAATTGCAAGAGGTGGACTTAGACGTTCTACGTCTAAATCGATGGAGGTTAAGCCTCCACGGTTAGTTTTGCTTTTAATCTGTTAACTCGTTCATTTTAATCATCCTTGTGGTATTGGTCATACTGCCGCAGGATTTCTACATTGTCAGTTAGCGCCGCCATCAGCATTTGCCGCGCGCTGTTATAGGCAGAAGTTTTACCCAACATCACAGAGGCGGAAGAATGCTGCCCTGCGTTATCAGCTTTAATCCATTCCTCTTCAAAATAATCTTCACGTTCGCGCAACATACGCACAACTTCCATTAACAATTCTTTGGTGTTCATTTTGGGATCTCCTTTCTTTTTTGTGATTATAATATACTATATTTTTTGGAAAATGTCAACCAGTAGAATTAGACGTATGACGTCTAAAATACAAAAGGGACATTAAGTCCCTTCATGTTCTGTTTCATAGTAAGCAATAATTTTTCTCATAGCTGCTACAGGAGTAAGTCTGGAAACATCTCCATCATCCCAGGGAAACTGATAGCTTTCAACGTCGCCAGCTTTTGCTCCATAGGTGCCGTCGTGCATAGCGATGTCGCCTTCGCACCACGGGAAACGGAGCTGGTAGCCCTCATAGATTTCTCGCATCTCGCAAGGGATTTGCAGAGAATCGAGGATGATTTTGATAAAGTTAATAGTGAAGAAGTAAAGATTGGTGTTCATTTTGGGAATCTCCTTTCGTTTTTGTAATTGTATTATATCACGTTTTCAAAAAATTGCAAGAATCTATTTTAGACGTAGAACGTCTAAACCGAATTTTGGGAGAAAATTCTCCCAAAATCTTATCCGATTTGCCGCACGAAAAATTCTTTAAGAATTTCACCGGTTTCGTGATCGGTTTCGGCATACCGCACGCCGCTGTCGATGTATTCAACGACGTGCATTTCATTCTTGTAGCCGAGGTGGGCAGCGCACAGCTCCCGGGCCTCGTCGTAGCTGCGGCAAGGGCTACCGATATACCGATCCCGAAAGTCCTCATTGGCCACGGCGTAATCTCTTTCAACAACGGCGATAATCATTTTTCAAACCTCCAAATTTTTTCTTTTGTTCCCTTGGAACGATTATATATTACTCTATTTTTGGGAATCTGTCAATAGATGGTTTTAGACGTTCAACGTCTAAGTTGGAAAATCCGGATTATTCCGGATTTTCGCACATGAAATTATAGAGATTATCGAGAGAATCAAAGAGGTCTCTACCAAAATCAGCAGCTTCTTCAAGATCTTCATAGTCTCGATCGTCCATGTCTTCCAGGAAACTGCGGAGTTTTCTTACCATTTCAATCTCCTCATAAGAGAAAGAGAATTTTGCGGTTCTATTAACTTTCATTTTTGTTTCCTCCTTTATCTTTGTGAGTATAATATACTACTTTTTGGAAAACTTGTCAACCTCCTTACTTAGACGTCAAACGTCTAAAAACTATTTTATAAAATGGCGGGGCACCCGGAGGTAGAGGTGCGCCCGCCCCACGATAGCAATTTTAGAAAAAGGAAACGGTGGGAGGCATTAAGTTTATCTCGCCTTTTGCTTTTCTTATCCTTACCCACTCTTATCTTACGTTCTTATTTCCCTTTCGGTACTTTGTCCGTCTTGGTTTCCCTTTGTGAGTATAATATATCAAATATTTTGGGAATTGTCAATAAGAGAATTTAGACGTTGTACGTCTAAGTCCTTTTTAGGGCACAACGCCCTAAAAATATTTTGGATAATTCCATTTACTTTTCTTTTTGGGTGGAGTTACTTCTGCACTTGCCGCAATAAATTTAATAAAGAAATAAATTCCAAGAATTGCCAGAATACCCCAAGAAATTGGACTATCCATTTGTGTCCCCTCCTTTATTTTCTATAATTATATTAACATAAAATCGGAATTATGTCAAATTAATTTTTAGACGTTGTACGTCTAAGAGCTGCAGCTTGAGCTGCAAAGGGGGATTATTCCCCCTTCACAGCCCAGTAGCGCACGTAGCGCCCCAGCTTCTCAGCTGCCATTTTTTTGGCAGCTTCCAGCGCGCCCTTGCCGGAGAAGTGTTCGAGCAGCTTTTTTCCAGAAAAAACGTCCACGCCACGAGCCAGATCGATAGTCAGCATAGTATACCTCCACAGGAGCGGCGCCCTTGCCGTCGCCCGCCTCCCTCATTCACTATGGCCATTATACTACAGGCCAGGGCCGGAGTCAAGGCGGCCAATTAGACGTATAGCGTCTAATTTAATTGTATACAATTGAATTTAGACGTATTGGATTAGAGACACTTGACTATAGTTAGATACGTTTAACTCAACACGTCTAAAATACATTGTATACAATTGATTAAATATATCTAACTCATACTTAATAAAAAAGAGGGAGGATTGCCTCCCTCAAAAGATATAGCATATATCGCCGTCTTTGAAAAGTACGGTTGCCTTATTAGCTCCCTCAAGAATCACGCTATGCACTTCCTGTGCGGTCTGCCAGGGGAAAAGACGTAGGGCCTGTTCAATAGCTTTTTCGATGTTCATTTCAAATCCTCCTTTATTCATTCTTGAGGGCCTCACTTGAGGCCCTCAAGTCCCTCCACCGTCTCGAGGAATTCCAATTCCTCCATAGCTTCCTCCAGGGCCTTGCAAGCGTCAACCGCTTTTTCCAAGGTGTCTCGCTTTTCCTCGAGGCTCTTGAGGTGTTCCTCGGCGGCATTGGCTTTTTCATCAGCCTCAAAAGGGTTCGTGCAATATTCCGAATCGCTGAGATTGTTGTACCATGTGAGGACAGCTTCCTCGGCCTCAATTGCGGCCTCCACGTTCGACAGCTTTTCAGCGAGGGCCTCGTGCGTGTTGTGAATGGTGTTCATTTCAAATCCTCCTTTATTTGTCCCGGAGAGGGCCTCACTCGAGGCCCTCAAAATCATCGTCAGAGTAAACCGCCGTCCTGTCAAATACAATCGGCCAATCAAGAAGCCAATTGTACAGCTTTTTAGAGCTAACCTGAATCGCATATCCATCGAGGACATGATTCTTATTTACCGCCTTAATAGCGTTAAACTCTTCAAGCTTTTCAACAAACAGCTTGCGAGGGATAACCACAGCGGGAACATACCTCCGCTTATAAGAAGTGGTACTATTGCAAACATCCATAGAATAAATGACAAACTTCCCTTGAATATGCTCAGCTTTGGAAAACTCACTTTCAAAAGTCTGAATCCGTCCGCCGGAGGTTTTCCGCTCACAAGACACAGGGATAATGTGACCGGAGGCCGTCCGATAATTGATATAGTTATCATTCCTGCCACTATTGGAAATGGTGGTTTTCTTGCTGTGCGGAGTAGCTGACAGCATTTCAGCACAAGCGCCCATAACACCGTCGCCTCGATAATCCCCGCAATACATCCTCCAAGCCTTTTCAAGTCTAACCTCGTCCTCATCCGTCATAGGATGGAAACTAAAATAAACCGACAGCTCTTTTTTGTCTTTGAAAATAGGTTTCATTTGAATATACCTCCTTTTATTATGTCAAGTCTTATCGGCCTGCTCCCCTTGCGGATCCTCGCCGGCTGCCCGTCCTTGACTGCCTACAATATAACAGATACCGTCTAAAATAGCAAGCCATAAAATACACAAATAAAAACTTTTTTTTCGGCCTTGTATTTGTGCATTTTGCTACCAATCACGCTTTAGTACGGCGATGATTTAAGGCTTTAGCGTAGTAAAGATTTTACTTTAGCAATTTATTTCTTTATCGCTTTACTGAAATAAAGACGGGGTACACTTTGGGAATTTAGCGAATTAAAGTGCCTCCACCTCGGGCGGTCTGGTAACAAAGTCTACCGAAATAAAAATTCGGTCTACCGAAATAAAAATTTCATTTATGCAATTCTTGCTCAAAAGCTTTCTTTCTCTATATTTACCTCTAATTTTCCCCTACTTTAAAATAGAGGTGATAATATGTCTAATAACCCCACCCGTGGTTTTTAGTATCTCCATGGTAATTATGTATACTATTAGCGTCTGCGTACTGATGGATATTATCCATAGCTAGCCGACCATGTTAATTTTCGATAGCTTGCGCGCATTCAACGGGCATCTAACTTTGAGCACATAGCCCAGTTTTTTTATGATGCGGCCGCCGCGGAAGCAAAAAAAGAAACAGAACTTTTAATTACAAAATTTGGAACACGAATTTCTGGTTCATATGAAAATGAAAATTTCGGACATGACTTGGTTATTGCTATTAATAATTGCCTTGGTATTAAAGAAATTTTTGAACGTAATTTAGCTCTTATTTAGGAGTCTCGAGGCCAAAAAAATACTATGAGCTTCTTTCCAACCTATTTTTAGAAAGTTTGGGAACGGCATAGTAATGAAATTTTTGAAGAAGCAGTAACAAAATTTACCAGTTCTAATGGTCTTGTTCAAGGTGAAGCTTTAGCAGAAGTAGTAGATAATCATTTACCGAACTTGGTGCGCGAAGCCGTACAAAATATGTTTAAAGCAAAAGTAGAATCTGGCATTAAAGAAGGCCGCGACGACTATGCCGACGCCTATAAAAGATTATCTGAAGCATTAGATTAGAATAAAAATGGATCTAATGAATTTGTATAGTCTTTTATTGAGAATTATAGGTTAAGGGATTTTGTAGAAGCAATTAGACGAAGTATTCAAGACATGCCTAGCTTTTAGAAAAGTATTACTAATAATTTTAATATTAAGTCTTAGATGGCTTAGCGTGGCGGCTTAACAATGGAAGAAGTGCGGTCTTTTGCCTTTAATATAATAGGAGAAGGATTGCGCGAAGCCCATGGAACGGACTCCCTTCAAGTAAGTGTAGAAGGAATAACGAGCGGCCGCACAAAAATGAAAGCAGATAGCATTGCTACAATAGATATTCCAATCGATATTATTTCAAATTGGATACAAAATAATACCTTTGGTACAAGAGAAAAAGATACCGCCGCAATTTTATAGCTTTAGGAAAAGTTAAAATAGTTTAAAGATGGTTTTGTTACATATGTAAACTCAAAAAATTATTCATTAAATGATAATTTTCGTAATGGACGAGTGCGCTCAGATGGGAGTATATAGCTACCAGGCTTTAGTGCAGGAACTATGATTTCATTAGAAAGTTTTGAAGCGGCCGCAGATAACTTAGGAATTAATTATAGAACTTTAATTAGTCTTTGTCTTTAGTTAGTACCAAATGCCATAGGTTCTGATGAAGACACTATTAATAATACTAAAATTGCTCTTACAGAAGCAATAGCTAGTGCACTTTTTGATGATTTTAACGTCGTTGGCGTCGTAGAGACAGATAGTGCAAAAAGCGTACACTTATTAGATCTAAATGGAGTATTAATGCCTATTTCTTTTTATTTTTATTTACTCTATAGAGCTTTTGATGATGTGGCACATTATAATCTTGAAGATTTAATTCATGTTGAAATTGAGACTCCAGAAAATATTTTATATCCAGAAAAAAATGATGAAGAGCGAAAAGGTGGTGGCCCAGAGCGTTGGAGAGAACAATCTGAAGATGCAATGAGTAAAATACGGATTGGATATCATTTCTTAGCCGCTTTTAAAGAAATTATGTAGACATTCGTATAAAAATTTGACATTTATATTTCTTTATGATATAATATATACATAAGGGGAAAAAATAAGGAGTGGCGCCGGTACGCACACCCTTAATCTATCGACCGCGCGCCTTCAACATAAAATTGCCAAGAAATAGATTACGTTTAGATTTTTCTTTATAGACAGCAGAAGAACGTCTAGACTTTTTAAACTCCTATCTTCCCACAATTACTTTTTAGCCAGATGAACACGAGCAAGAAACTTTATCAGATTATATACTTTGGGGGAAAAATAAAAGTGGTTTAAATGTACAGCAAGAGGGTGACGTCGTACTTAAAGAATGGGCAAATTCAAAAATTGAGTCTATTGATGGCCTTATGGAAATGCCCGGCTTTTAGGAATCAAAGCTAAAGAAGCTCGGCGGGACGCATTATCGTACTTCTCGTGTTGTATTTAATAGAGAAGAAGCTTTATAGAAGGCTACCCCGGAAGTATAGGGGATTTTAGAAGATTTATTTAGTTAGATAGATTATATTGAGTTAGTTATTAATTATTATGATCTTAGAGTAGGGAAGAGAAAGACGCAACCAAGAGAATC
>Ga0247610_10002057_pt1 | contig 23871 bp, 24 predicted proteins | sample 174DNAGHGhighgp2_FD_193483 | JGI IMG/M metagenome (GOLD analysis project Ga0247610, IMG submission 193483) | Sheep rumen microbial communities from Palmerston North, Manawatu-Wanganui, New Zealand - 1742 DNA GHGhigh gp2 | ecosystem: Host-associated > Mammals > Digestive system > Stomach > Rumen...
CCGGGGCGGTCTGCCAACTCCATACACAGTACGATCTTTCCTTCCGGATCCCCTCCGAAGAAACGATCCTCCATGATCCGCCTGTGGATCTCCTCCATCGCAATGATCACATCAAAACTTTCGTAATCGGACTTGCGCACCTGTCTTGCGTGGTGTCCCTGACAATTGATCCCGTGGCGGTTTAATTCCGCTCTCGCCGGCGGGTACACGGGATTTCCGATCTCCTCCGTGGAAGTCGCCGCCGACTCCACATAGTAGCGATCCTCCAGCCCCCGCTTTTTGATCATATCTTTTAATATATACTCGCCCATCGGGCTCCTGCAGATATTGCCCCAGCAAACGAACAAAACTTTAACCATTCCCATTTTTCCTTTATTTTACAGGCTTTTCAGCGATTTTGATCCGGCATAATTTTTCATATTTTGGCATATTTTTGCCGTCTTCCAGTATAAAACCGGTATAAAAATCATCCCGGATCATTCACTTTTGAAATCGACGATCACACAACTTTTGCGAGCCGGTATACCTCTTCCTTCGCATCCTCATACTTCACATGAGTATAGACATTGAGCGTCACGCTGATATCCGCGTGCCCCATCAGATACTGAAGTGTCTTGGGATTCATGCCGGACTTCGCCATATTTGAGCAATAGGTATGTCTGCATATATGCGGCGTGATCTTAGGGAGCTGCACCTTGTGCATCCGGTTATACTTCTCAAGGACATGCCTAAAATAATGCTGCCAGTGAAGCGCATAGCATATACTTCCGTCCTTGTCGAAATACAGAAATCCCCGGTGTCCCTCTACGCTCGGATCTATCTTCGGCGGCCTGCGCTTCCGGATGATCGTCCTAAAGCATTCCTCCACATCCGGTGTCATCGGGATCACCCTCGTACCGCAGGTTGTCTTGGTCGTTTCAATATAGTAGCCTTCACTGCCGCGTTTCTGCAACTGACGCTCGATACGGATACAGTGTTCTTCGAAATCGATGTCACGGATCGTCAGCCCACAGAACTCCGAGATACGCATCCCTGTATTAAACAGGATGTACATTCCTTCGTAGTATCTGCAATAGTGCTCATCCTCTTTCACGAAATCCAGGAACTTCTGCTCTTCTTCCTTCGTAACCGCTTCCCTCGTCACACTGTCGTCCGCAATAACATCCGACAGATGAAAATCAAAAGGATTTTTACGGATCAGATCATCATCTACCGCCATCTGAAACGCCGGTCTCAAAACGCCCCGAATCGTGTGTATGGTACTGTATCTTTTTCCGTCCTTATGAAGCTTGATGATCCAGCACTTGGCATCCGAGATACGGATCGTATCGATCCGTTTTGCAGAAAATGGATCCTTCTTCAATCCAGATACTACAACGCCATACCCCGCCTTGGTCGTGATCTTCACACCGGTCTTCATTGACAGATACTTCTCAACCAGTTCCAGAACTGTCGTGTTCCCGCCGTTCGATGCGATATGATCCTGCAGGTCTTTTCGGATCTTCTCCTCCATCTCCCGCAAAGAAGCGGAACACTTCTTATCTATGGGTATCTTGTCCGTCCGCTCCAGTTTCCAACTGTAGACAACCTTCTCTTTGCCCAAACTGTCAAAGTACTTGTAGCGATATCTTCCGTCTTTCATTTGGAATTCGCCACTGTGTAAAATTCGTCCTTTGTTATCTCTCCTTTTTTCGCTCATATTTCGGTCTCCTTTCGTGATTGGCAAAAGAAAACCGCCTCGATACAGAGCATTGTATCATAAAGGCGGTCTTTTTGCCACAAAATGTAGTTGTTTTCTTTATACTGCGGTCGCCATATCCAGAAATTCCTCAAAGCGTCTGCGCTTGAAACGGATATGAGCACCGATCTCCAGGATGAAGTCATCGCCCCTATGCTCCAGTGCGATATTTCGCAGACGCTTCTCTCCGATCCCATAATACTCCGCCGCTTCTTCCACGCTCAGCGAGTACTTGTGCCAGATCGGAACCTGTATGATCCTGCTTCTCTTTCTGTCCATGAGTTTTCCCTCCTTTCCTCTGTTTTTGATAAAAAAGTCCTGACAAAACTACGGTGATCCTACTCCAATCCATCCCCACCGCGCTTTCTCAAGACAGTTTCTCGCTGCTTCATCTGCTGTCTTTGCTGTTCAGTCTGTTCTGCCGCCTGCTTTTCTTTCATCTCTTTCAGTTTTTCTTTGAAACTGACTCCCTCCTTAGTGGCAGTTTGCTTTAGATCCGGAGTGTCATACGTATTCGCCCCCTGTTCTTTATCTTTCGCTCTTGCCTGTTGCTCTTCGCCCGTACCCTGCTTTTCGCGCTTCCTTCTGGCATAATCTACACACTTTCGGATCTTTTTCAGCTTCTCAATTTCATCTTTCAGGCGCTCATATGCCAACCCTGACATATGAGCGTCAACCTCTTTTTGCAGGTTCTCAATTTCTGCCTCTGCAGATGCTTTAATCCCATCTGCCTCCTCCGGCTTATAACTCTCCCCGAGCTCCCGCCTTGCCCGGTAAAATTCGTTTAATTCCTTCTTATGATCCGTCTTAAACTGTTCCTTACGTTTTTTGAAAAAGATCCCTGTCATTTCCTGATAGACCGGCTGATTATTCTCATAAGAATTTATATTTCTGATGGTTTTCTTCAGTTCTGCGATCTGCTTCTTCTGCGGTGCCACCATCTCCTCAAATGCTTCTACTTCCACATACTTCTGCCGGATCATCTGATCCAGCGCATTATAGCTATACAGATTATTCATTCGGATATATGCAAACAGATCCATATTTTCACACAAAATGTCAGCCTTGAGGCTGTGCGCATATGGGTATTTCTGTTTGACGCGTTCATACTCTGCATCATAATATGCGTCCACATCATATACGACCTCCCAGCTCTCCCTTTCACGTGGCGTAAATAGTTCTGTTTTCAACTCTCCGATCCACCGGACAAGCTCCTTGATCGACTCCTTCAGATCTTTCATCCGTCTCGTCAGATCACGGATCCAACGGTTCCACGCGCCGATATCTGTCCGGATCCCTTTTTTCTCCATATGTCGTACTGCAACACCCTCATGGATCTGTGGGATCTGATCAATCCCCCGCTCCTTATAGGAACGATGATCTATCGTCTGATCAATGCCGTATTCCTTCAATTTCCGGTTGACCAGTTCCGCCCAATTCTTACGCCACTCTATCAGCGTTTCCTTCTCCCGCCAGTCAGTTGTCGGCACTGTTTTATATACGTATTTTCCGTTTGCATCGAGCAGGTATTCCCGTCTCTGTTTTGCACACCATTCGCCGTTTTCATACTTTCTGCTCGGGCACATAACGTGACCGTGAACGTTATCTTTATTCTTATCTTTCCGCTGTGGAACATGTATCGCAACATCACAGATCATCCCCCGGGATACCATGTTGTCGCGGACGAACTCCTGCATGATCTGCTTGTTCACTTCCAGGGGCAATTCCTTCGGAAGTGCCATATCAAAACTGAACGCCAGATCCGCTCTCGGATGCTTCTCGATCCGCTCGACTTCATTCCATAATGCCTGCCGGTCCAGCAGCCGTTCCGGCGTATTTTCCGGCGCGATGATCTCTGTATATTTCACATCATCCTTTCCGGTATAATCGCACACGATACCATAATAATCGTCCGCGATCACACTTCCCGATCGGTATGCTGCGGCAGCGCAGGCACTGCTTCCATCCGTCCGCGAAATATGTTTCAGACATAAGTGAAAAATCGCCATTTTCAGCCTCCTTCCTCCCGTTCATTTCTGATTTCCTGAGCGCAGTCCCGCATCACAGAAACAACCTCCGGATGCTCCATAACCCGTGTGAAAAATCGATAAAATTCCTGTGGCTCCAATCCCTTCGATTCTGGAAAAAGATCCTCGATCACGCCACCCTTATGCGCAACAATATGTGTCCTCCTCCGATCCTCGTCACTTCGTTTTCTTTCCAGGTACTTCATTTCATTTTCAAGCTTTTGCAACCTATGCTCTGTCTGCTCCAGTTTCTTCTTTGCCGCTTCATATTTGTGCTGCAATTCATCTCGTTCCGACATTTTTTTCGTTCCTCCTTTTCCTGCTTTTGATAAAAAAAGACCGACTATCGTGATTGATAATCGGTCGTACTACACTGATATTCTCTTGTTTTGATCGTGATCCCGACAAACGATCCGTCTTATGAAAACGATAGGAACTGAAAACTCTTTTCTATTGACGATCTTGTTAATAGCGCACTTAGATACATCCCTCCGGGATGTACGCGTGCGCCCTGCCGGGAGCTTCGGCGCAGAGCGCCGGTCAAGGGGCTAACGCCCCTTGCGCTGCCTGCGGCAGCTATCCCAAAAACTCTCTTCAGCTATTATTTTAAAACTGACTGGTATTCCATTGATCCAATATATATTTTTCCTTCATTTTCCAGAATAAACCTTTTCCATTCTCCTGGACCATCATAATAAACATATTTACCATTTTGCTCAATTCTTCCCTATTTAATTCATTTGCCATACTCATATTCATTATTATAGCTAGAACTGCTATATCTTAACGTTAATCTAGATCCATCCGGCGATAGCAAATATGTCCATGTTTCTCCATTCTTCGTATAAGTAACAACTCCATTTTCGTATACGTGTATAGCCCTACTATCCAATGATTCCATCGTTATTTCTTCAAAATCATTATATATTGCATAGCCCATAATTTCATTTTTATAGATTGGTATTATAGTAATATAATCATCCATCTGTTTAGTGTTATGCTCATAATAATACCAGACTCCACAGTAATCCATATTGAATGTTTCATATAGATTCTTTATTAGGAGAGCCTCACTATTTTCAGACAAAAACTCTTCTGAAAATGCATTAATTCTTTGTGTCAATTCATATGTTCGTCCTTCTACAAAGAATTCATTAATATGTTCAACTGTATATTCATTATCCTCTCTCTCTTTTTGTCTTAAAATAATCTCAGCTCTATATTCTTTTACTTCTGCAAGCAATTTCTCACTATCTTTGTAATCTCCAATCCCCTGAAGAATCCAATATGCACTTTCATAGTCCTCTTGTTGTATATACGCTATTGCCTCTTCGTACTTATTCTTTTTATGGATTTGGGGGGTTATTACCGCATAATAGAGTATGCCTAACACCAATACTATTCCGCATATAATTGCTACAACTATAAATATCTTTTTTCTTTTTACAGCACTTAACTCAATCTCTTTTATTCGTTCGTTTGCTTTTTTCTCATACTCAGTGTATTTATCATAATCCTTCCACTTACCTAGTTCTTCTAATGCTTCTCTGATATCTTTAGCGCTTGTTCCTTCCTCTAAAATTGTCTTTTCGCTTTTCTCTATGCTTCTGTCTCTTAACTGCCTGTATACTTCCTCCTCTTTCTGCCTTTTCTCTTCTTCCCGTTTCCTGTTGTTTTCTTCTGCCAACAATTCAATTTTATTCAGTTTTGCGAGAATTGAAGGATCTCCATATCTTCTTGCCAACTTAAAGGATCCATTCTCTATTATTTGTGGGATGCTTGCCAGCTCCACACCATCCGTTGATCTATTTGTTGCCAGCAATTGTAAATAGTATAAAAAACCGTTTTCAGGATCTATATCAAGAGCTTGTTCGATATATGCTTCTGCTTTGTCCCAGTTTTGTTCTTCTATAAAAATATTTATACGTTTTATTATTGAATCTATTGTTGCATTAGCGTTAATCTGATACGAACTAACTGTTCTTTCATCTTTACCATTGTTTTCCCTAATCTCATTTTCCGTTATTTCTTTTGTTTCGTTTGATCCGCAAGATGGACATTTAGCATAATCTACTATCTTTTCTGAATACCTGTCGCCCATATTATTTAAGGCATACGTATCTAATCGAGTTCCTCCAGCTACCGACGCTATTGTTCCAATCGCTGCTACTGCACTGATTGCTTTATTTGTTTTATTCTTCTCTATGTCGCCATCTGAATAGGACCATATTTTTCCACAAATACTACACTTTCTATAGTATTCCATTTTTACCTCCCTATCACAAACCTAAAAAGCTTACTACGTTTATGGTCGCAGTCATCTTCGCATAATATGCAGTTCGTTTGGAATAATAAGCACTTAATGCAGTATTCTCTGCTATTATTCTTGAATAATTCACTAACTGTTTTGTATTCTTTTCTATCTTATCTAACGAATCACACGCTCTATGTAATTCGTTATTAATATCACCCAAATCGTCGCTTACTTTTTCAAGTATATTACACATTGTGTATTGTGTTTTCCGTATAGCGTCAAGTTTATCAATGACAACATCTAATTTATCTATAACTATTTCTGATCGCAACTCACTTTCGTACAGATTATATGCGCCATCTGCTCCTTCTAGTTCAGAACATCTCCCTGTATCAAAGTATTCGTATATCATCGACAACGCAGACAAATTTTGATATTTCTTATGAATAATACCGGGTTCGTAAAACAATTCTCTAAAAGCATATACTTCTGAATATGCCTTTTTTGCCATTTCCATTTCTTCCTGAACCACCCTATATTCTATCACTTGTAGTAACGAATTTTCCTTTGTTATGGCTTTATTCTTTATATTCTTTATTTCGTCATCCCTTCTTTTTCTTATTGTTTGTAATTCCTCGTCTCTTTTCTTCTGTATTGTTGTTTGTATTTCTTTATTCTTATTTATTACGGACTTCTTCTCCGATTCATATTCAACTACAGCATTTTCATATTTTTTCATATCAGAATTATAACTATCTATAGCATTCTGGTATTCCTGCATCGCTTTCTCGAAATGCTCTCGAAGTAAATCATTCTCTTTTTCGATTTTTTTCTTGTTAAAGAATCCTGCGCTCTTATAAACAGGTTCATCTGGTTTCTTTATTCCCAACTCGTCTAATTCACAGGGTTTCGATGGTTCACACGGCATCGGAAGTTTTTTCAGACCATAATTATTCTCCAAAGCTTTTAATTCTTTATTCTCATATGATTTTGTGATTTGTTCTTGTTGTTTTTTAAGAGCTTCTTCGTATTCTTTTTCCGCATTTTCCGATTTGTCCTTTGAATCCAGAAACGTATCGTAGACCTCAAGCATTCTTCGTTCTATCGCATATAGACTCTGTTCTATCTCTATTGCTTTAGATAAATACTTCATCAACCCATCTTTTGATTCTTTAATAATATCTATTCCGTCATTTCTAAATTCAGATTGTACATTCCTCGAATCATCTTGACACTCTTTAACGATCTTAGAAACCTCTGTTTTTAAGTATTCTTTAATTGCCATTTCCACAATATTCTTTGCTTTCTCCGGCGGTATTGTTTTTCCACAGCCCGAACATGTGTAACTGCCATAATTAATATAAATATGCTTATCTTCCCTGTCACAACAATCCAGCATCTTTCCAACCAGTTTTTGTGTTCCCGGTATAAAATAGTGCCCCATTTTTATGCCTTCTTGATAAGACGGAAGGACACAATCACAGTGATATAAAAATCTTCCAATTTTCTTAGTTTCTTTTCCACAAATCCAACATTTCATATCGTCTGCTCCCTTGTCTAATTAACATTTGTAACTTAAATTTATAAGGATAAAACATGTTTCGATTCTAATTCCGCACCACACTCAGAAAGCAATTCATTAAGTTCATTAATCGCACTATAGTATTGCATCTTACTCACTTCAAATGCCGATTTATTTTCTTTTAATTCTGCACTTTCTTTTATCACTTTCTGATTTATTTCCTGATTACGCATTTCGTTTTGTATTACTGTAGCTGCCCCCAATGCAGAAGACCCTGTTAATCCATTTATAATTCCTCCACTTATATACGGATCTTTCTTAGATGATTTCAAGGAGGATATGTAATCCATTTGACCCATTCCGGTTATACATAAAGTCGCATATCTATACGCAGCTTTTTGATAGTTCCTATGTAACTCCAAAAAATCTTTTTCTCTCCCACATTCTTTACATTTCTTCAATTGTCTTTCATATTTTTTCTTTGCTATTTCCTCCTGCTTTTCCCTTTCTTTTCTTATCCGTTCTATCTCTGCTTCTCCAGTCATAGTTTTTTTGAAATTATTCATGTGTTTGTAGGGATTCTCTGCAAATGCTCCTAATGCCCCCATTAGTATCCATATAAGATAGCCAATTATCACTCCGAAAAAGATTCCAATAATTACAGCGATACCCTTACTCGCATCTGTAGACATAAAAATGCTTACTGTAATAAATGAACTTATAGCAATACACAGATATTTGGATATATCTCTCTTTTGCATAACCTTATCTCCTATTAGTCTTTTGCCATTTTTTCTCTAATACTCTCCACTGCAGCATAATAAAACTCTTTGTATGTCTTATTGTTAGCCTCTGATATGGCACTGTTATTTGTGTTTTTATTATCTTCCTTTATCTGCATTCCGAGATCACAGACCTCAACTCCGTAACTTCTCAGCATTTCATACTTTATCCAATTACCCGGTTGATTAGGTTCATAGAAAAACACTTTTCCTGCATTTACCCCGTATTGTCCATTCTTCTTATGATCCAGCAGCCACCATAAATCCATTTCTGCGAAATCACAACTGAACCCTAACATATAAACATTTCCAAATAGAAAGGTATCGATCCATGATCGGATCTCCGGCAGTTCTTTCTTTCCCCAGCGATAACGATCTCCATTATCTTTCACATAATCAATAATTTTATATAACAAACGCCCATAGTATCCGTGACCGATCACCATACTCGACGGGTTCTTTGCATGTCCATGAATATGCCAAATCCGTTTCCTGTCATACTTATCTCCTGCCGATTGATATGTATATAGGAATAGCGACGATTCCGCCTTGTTTCTGTTTCTCCCTGGTAAATACTCTGTAATAGCATTTATCCGTGAATCGGTAATCTCTTCTTTATCGTGTGCTACTTCTTCCAACTCAAACCCATAATTCGTTGTCAAAATATCATCACAAGGTAACTCCAACAATTTCTTATAAAAAAAATACTGATCAGTTTCCTTCCTGACTTTTCCCCATAAATCTTCAGTTGTTTTCTTCATCAATTCTCCAACCTGATCTCTTGTCTGAATTACGACTTTCAGCGGAAAAGGAACATAAACATTTTCGGGGATATCAACCCTCTGTTTATAAGGATTTTTATCACCCATCAATAAAGTATCTACTTTGATTTTTTCATCAGAAAATGATAGATTGATACCATTACCTATCAAAAGAACCGATCTCATATGCATTAACTTTCTTCTTTGCTGTGTTCCATCACACTGTCTTTTTATACATACAAAAAGGTGTACTTTTTTGATTGAGTCGGTACAATGATTAGCCAAGAGCGTCAAACCCTTGTTTTTTGACAATTTTCACCTTTTGTTGTAAAATATTTTCCTAAGAATCATAGATATATGAACGATTAAATAATCGAAAAAGTACACTTTTCCGTTTATCCGTCCCCATCCGATAAGGTAGACTTCTCGTATTTCTTCGCCCGATCAAAGAATGTAGATGCCGGCATACCGCATTCAGATCCCGCTTGCACAAGGGTAATCTCCCTTCGCTTCCACCGCTGATACACATCATAGAAGTTCTCCGGCAGGGGATTAGGCTTGCGCCCGAAATGTATACCCTTTGCCTTTGCCGCCGCGATCCCCTCAGCCTGTCTCTGCCGAATATTTAGTCGCTCATTCTCCGCCACATAGGACAGCAGCGCAAGTACCAGATCACTGATAAAAGTACCCAGCAAATTCTTCTCCCGGCGGGTGTCAAGGATCGGCATGTCGATCACATACAGATCCACCCCTTTATCCTTTGTGATTACCTTCCATTGTTCCAGGATCTCCCCGTAGTTTCTACCCAGCCGGTCGATGCTCTTGATATAAATCAGATCCCCCTCCTGCACCTTCCGCATCATCCTCTTGTACTGCGGGCGGTTGAAATCCTTCCCTGACTGCTTATCTATGTAGATATTCCCCGTCGGCACTCCCAGTTCCTGTAAAGCAATCATCTGCCTGTCCTCATTCTGCTCCCTGCTACTTACCCTCGCATATCCATATATCTTCCCCATCACACACCTCCATTATTCAGTTTCCGCATTCTTTCCCTTGCCGCCGCTCTCTGTTCCTCCGTTATCTGTCTGGGCTTACGATAACTAATGTACGATTTGGGCATCGTATAAGTCCGATCGATATCCGATGCCCCTGCCAACTGATACTGTTCCGGATACTCGTTAACTAATGCATCTAATCGTCGCATTATGGACTTATCTCTCGTATATACCGTCGCCGTCTTCTCGTTGGCGCTGAAATTTATGATTGTTTCTCTTTCTTCTTTTCGCAATTTCATTTTCATAACAGATCCTCCTTCATTTTTTCCTAATCCATGTGATTTCATAACCAAGCGTATCCGCAATATCCTTTGCTTCCGAATACCGCAGCGTTCCGCGCTGCAACTTCCCGGAGAAATTCGATACACTCCCGCTCCACTTGTGTGTTACAGCCAACTTTTCCAGCAATTCCCGCATTGATATCCCTTCCCTCACAAGATAGGATCTGATCTCTCTTTTGATTTCCATAGCAAAAACTCCTTTCCCGATATTGTCGCCATCACGGCTGTTAATAGAAACTACACCACCTTCCGATTATCTGTCCTGTCCCCGCTCTTCCCATAGGTTGCCTACGACGACGTGCTTGCCCCGCTCGTGCGGATCTTGTCCGCAGTCATCGCTTCACTCTTCATCGAAGGGCATACTTTTATCGGTGTGGCTATTCAGTTTTCAATGTACTTACTCTACTTGCGCTCACTATACCAGTGATTTTTCGTTTTCCCGGAAAAAACCAAAAGAATGGTGTTTTGCCTTTTTTCAAAACAAATCACTATTCTTTTGGTTTTGTGTTATACTTGATAAAAACATCAGGGAGATGTCGGAAATGGATTTGACTTTTGGAGAAGTGCTGGAAGATCTTCGTAAAGAAGCCGGTCTTACGCAGGAAGATCTCGCAAACCAGACCGGTATTTCGATAAACTCGATACGAAGCTATGAGAAAAATCAGAATATGGATGTGAGTCTGACAAACCTTTTGAAGTTCGCCCGCTTTTTCAATGTTTCTCTCGATTATCTGGCCGGCAAAAAAGCCGAAAAGACAATACAGGACACTCCCGTCGAAGAGCTTGGCTTATCCGATCAGGCCTTAACTTCGCTTAAGGAAACGAAATACAATCATCGTATTCTTTCTGCTATCCTTGCACATCCGGATTTCCAAAGACTGATGCTGGATGCGGAAGTGCTTATGGATCAGACCGTCGCAATGAAGATCCGGCAGTCAAACGCCTTACTTGAAGTCGCACGTATGCATTTTCTCGAGCAAAGCGGCGGCGAACTCCGCGAAGAAATACAGATGTCCGAGATCGGTCAGATCGACGAGAATGCTTATGTCCTGGCTGCGATCCACAATGATATCGATCACATCCTGCTCGATATCCTTTCCGACTTCAGACCGGTAGTCTCAGAAGAAGAAAAACAGCTTGCTGCTATCGCCGCCAGAAATGAGATGATAAATGCATTCTCCAATGCCCAAAATCATCCGATCAGTTCTCCGGAGCAACTGCTTGCTATTCTGCTTGGTGCATTACAGGTTCCGATGGAGAAATTGAAACCGGATCAGTTATCTGCGATCACAGATGTAGTAAAGCAGTCAGACCTTCTCAAAAGCAACGTCAGCCAGCGCGGGAAGAAAAAATCTTAATACTTTCCTATCTGTTTTTAGCTCAACACAAAAAAGCGCCCGCAAATTGCGAGCGCCTCAATATCATAAAGCAAAGAAATAAACGATCATAAATTTATGCATACATCAACTTCCCTTTCGGAACAGGAATCGGTCTTCCATCTTCTTTAGCAATCTCTATCCACTCCATCATTATCCGCTCCGCATTGGCAAGCGCTTCTGCTCTTGTTTTCCCATCCGCCATGCAGCCCGGAAGCTCAGGTACTTCAACCAGAAAACTCTCATCTTCTTCAGACCAGTAAATAATCATTTCATACATAATCACTCAACCTCCAATCCATACTGCAATATTAGATTTCTTACCTGCTTAACCTGATATGCCTTTGCTTTGTTCCCATTTGGTTGAATATTTATAATTGGTGTGTCGTCTCTTCTGTAGATGTAATGGTCTCCTCTTATTGAACACCGAAATCCTAGTCTTTCCAGCAAATTGCAAAGATCTGTGAACTTTATGTTCGAATCCTTCTTCCCCATAAGTACATCAAGAAGAATCTCATCGTATTTTCCCATTAACGTCCTCCAGCACCAGCATCCGTCTTATGTATTATTATATCAGCCCACCCTCCTTTTTTCAACTTTCAAAATAATAATAATGATAACGAGTTAGGGAGGATTATTTCTGTAAATTCCAATTGTCCCTCAATCTGGGGGATTGATTTCTCAACATACAGTCTATAAAACTAAATCATGTAAAAATTCATTCTGCCCGACTATCCCTCGTCAAGACAGATTCCAGTCTCTTTTCGTACAAAAAAGCACCCTCTCGGGCGCTTTTGATCAAGGCGATTTTCTTCTGGTATAAAAGTGGTATAAAGATCTGCTTCGTACCGGTTAAAGCCTTGTTTCCATCGAATTCCCGGATCCGTTACCCCGCGATGCCCCAGCAGACAAAAAGTACTTTTACCATTTCTCTGAAACTCCACAATATTCAATGTTTTCAATGGTTTGCGGCATTTTTACTGTCCTGTCTTTTTGCGTGTTTCTTCTCAAATCTTCTCAGATTTTCTCAGGTTTTTGTCCGCAAAAGTGGTAAAAAAAGTGGTAAAATCATTTGCCGTACCACTCGGATTTTCCGCGTAGTTACGGGCTTTCCGTCCAAATCCATAATACGTGCCTACCCGTTTACCACTTTTAATGATACCGCTTCCGAAATCCGGCGCATTTCACTCTCCGCATCTTCAATCCCCATATGCGTATAGGTATTGAGAGTCACCGAGATATCTGCATGCCCCATGATATACTGTAAAGTTTTCGGATTCATCCCCGATCTCGCCATCTTGGAGCAGAAAGTATGCCTGCATACATGCGGTGTCACATCCGGCATCTGTACGATGTAAATGCCGTTGTACTTTTCACGGATATGCTGCATATACTTTTCCCAGTGCAGCGCCACCATCGGCATATCGTTCTTATCGAGAAAAAGAAAGCCCGTATAGCCGTCTACCATCGGCTCGATCTTCGGTTTCTCCCGATTGCGGATGATATTGCGAAAGCACTCAGCCACCTCCTGTGTCATCGGAACAAAACGGTTTCCGCTTTCTGTCTTCGGCTTCTCAATGATATATTTCATCTTGCTTGTCCGCTGAAGCTGATGATCCACCCGGATCCTCATCGTATCAAAGTCGATATCCGCTTTTGTCAGACCGCAAAACTCCGAGATCCGAAGTCCCGTATTGAACAGGATATAAATTGCGTCGTAGTACCTGCAAAAATGCCTGTCTTCCTTTATGAATTTTAGAAGGTCCCTTTCCTGCTTCGGTGTGATCGCCTCTCTCGTTACACTGTCATTAACGATCACCGAAACAAGTTCAAAATCAAACGGATTCTTACGGATCAGATCATCAGCCTCTGCCATCCGAAACGCCGGTCTTAGTACCCCGCGTATCGTATGGATGGAACTGTAGCTCCTGCCATCCACCTTCTGAAGCTTTACCAGCCATGCCTTTGCATCAGACAATTTCACGCGATCGATCCGCTGCTTTCCGAAACTGTCCTTTTTCAACACATTCAGCACCGTCTGATATCCGGCCCATGTGCTGTGCCTTACTCCCACCTTCAGAGAAACATACTTTTCACAAAGCGACAGTACGGTATAGTCTCCTCCCCGCGGTACTATCTCATCAAACAGATCCTGCTCGATCTGCTTTTCCTTCTCGCGCAGAGAAAGGTCATACTTCTTCCCCTTCGGTGTAGGATCGTTGTGATCCAGTCTCCAGCTATAGATGTTTTTTTCTTCCCCGTTCAAGTCGATATACTTGAAACGGTATCTCCCGTCTGACCTTTGGCTCTCTCCATTCCGCAGAATACGATTCCTGTTATCTCTTCGCTTCTCGCTCATATTTAAGTCCTCCTTCCTGAACTGAAGGAAGAGAGCCCGAATTCATAGCGATATTCTACCATAATCCCGGCTCTCTTTCCAGCAGAATTTCATCATTCACAACACTGTTGCTTCGTCCAAAAACCGTTCAAATCTTTCGCGCTTGATCAATACCCTGTTGCCGTTTAGTATCGTGAAATCCGGCCACGGACGACGCTGAGCGAGATATCTCAGTTTCGCTTCTCCGATATGGTAATACTCCGCCGCTTCCGTAATCGTCAGTACATAACGATGCCATGCGGGTATTTCATTCCGCGCAATATCATCTTTTTCCCATAGGGAATCTTTCTTTTCGTTTTGCACATAAATCCTCTCCTTCCCGCACTGTCGCTGTGTTTATTTCGGTGTTCAGTCGCCGATAACGCCTGCCGCTTCCCGGCAGGTCAGAGATTATCCTCTGCGTATTCCCATCTCCCCTATCTTATTCTGAGAGATTTCTTTCATCTGGTACTTGCCCCCGCCGGTTAGGAATCCTCCCCCTCCGGCAATAAGTCTGCGTCTGCGATATCAGACTTAAACTCCCCAGCAGCACCTTCATCGCTCCCTGAAGGATCTGCCTCTGGATCTTCGCCCTTTAGACTTTCTCCCTGAATCTTGTCAATCATCTTCCTGCAGTTCCTGGAGTTCATTGCCGCCTCGATGATCGCCTCCAATTCATTCTTCTCGTAGCGTCTGTACTCCGGAAGGTATTGGATCACCATATCCCCGATACATGCCCTGATCCTTCGCTCCAGTTCCCGCTCCTTCTTCTCGTCTTTAAGGATCTGTTCCTGACGTTTCCGCTGGAGTTCTTTCATTCTGGCCTCCAGAGCCATAAGTTCTTTACTTTTTCCGTTACTTTCTGCTCTCATACGTCTTCTCCTTTCGCTTATTATGAGATTTCATCTTTGTTTCGTTTGCGTACTGCGGTCATACGCTGTTGTTCTTCCGTACTCCGGTTTCGCTGTGATTCCGTCTGATGTCGCCGGGCGGCCTCCTGCTTCTTTTCTGTCAGCTTCGCCCTGAAACTGACTCGCTCCGGCTGTGATAATTCCGGCACGTCGTCCTTTTTCTTAGCCGTCAGCCCCGGTGCAAACTCTTCAACAGCGGTTTTTATATGCCTGAGTGCAACGATCTCTTCTCTTACCGACCGGATACCGCAGTTCCGGTATTCTTCCTCCAGATATTCCGATAAGACTTCGATCCTCTCCTTCACCTCCTTTCCCGCTGCCTCAAAACTGCTGATCGGCAGATCTTTTTCCAGGCGTCCTTTTGCCCAGTAGAACTGCCGAAGTTCTTTCCTATGTTCCTCCTTAAATGCCTCCTTCGGTTTCGTGAACTTTATGCTGCACAGTTCCTGAAATACCGGAAGGAACTTCTGATATTTGACCAATGCCTCCTCCTTATCCTTCAGGATCTTAAGCTCCTCATATGGTGCTATAACTACAGCAAGATCCTTCTCCACCTTTTCAGCATGTGCCAGCTGGCTTGTGATATCCTCCATCGTATAAAGCTGTTTCTGCTCCATCCTCCGGCGTTCATCCATCATCCTTTCGTACACATCGAGAATCTTTTTACCGTTTCTGTACGGATGTTTTCTCTCGATCTCTTCCATTTCCTTTATGCTCTGTTCAAACAGTGCGCTATAGATCACCCCGCGTTCTGCGTTCTTTTCCTTCTCCTTTTTCCACTCGTCAAACACCTGATGGATCAAATCTGAGATCACCGATGGAATAGCCAGAAGCGCTGCATTTGTCTCACGCACCCACTCATTCCATAGTTTCTTACCGGTGGTCTCACCCTTTTTCGCCATCGGCCCCGCTGAAACGCCCTCATGTACCTGCGGGATCTTTTCTATGCCCTGTGCCTTGTAGGACCGGTGATCGATCCGATCGGAGAGTCCCTTCTCTTCAAACTTTTTATTGACCATATTTGCCCACTCCTCCCGCCAGTACCGTAAAGTTTCCGACTTGCCCCAGTCAGTATTGGGTACGGAGCGGATCATATCCCTTCCTTTGACGTTCTTCTTATGCTGTCCATTTGCATCAAGGACATACTCCTGACGCTGCTTGGCTCCCCACCTCCCTTCCGGTAAATACGGTCTAATCGGGGCAAGGATATGCGCATGGGGGTTTGCCGGCTTTCCTTTTTCTGCTTTAGGGATATGGATCGCCACATCACAGATCATCCCCCGGGCGACCATATTTTCTTTCACGAAATCCAGCAGGAGTTGTTTATTCTCCTCCGGCGTGAATTCATTTTGGAGTGCGATATCCATACTGTAGGCAAGCTGGGCATCCCGTCGGCGCTCATTAGTCTCCACCTCGTTCCAAAGGACAGTGCGGTCACGCAGGCGCTCGGGTACATACTCCGGGGCAAGGATCTTTGAAAACACCACCCCTTCCTTTTCCGTGAAGTCCTCCACGATCCCATAGTATTGGTCAAAGATCTCTGCACCTGCGATATAGGCCGCCGCACCGCAGGCCGTACTCCCTGCACTTCTGCTGACTACCTTGACATGAACATGAAAGCAGCTCACTTCAGTCCTCCTTCTTTTCCGTCCGGTTTGCAATGATCCCGGCGATATGATCCGTGATCACACCATTTACATCCTCGATCCCATTGATCCCTTCAACAAGCTCATAGAACTCTCTCTCCGACATCGTCTCCGTCTGCGGATAAAAATGCTCTACCGCCGCCCCACGCGTGATCAGACGATGTGTCCGGTCTCTCCTGTCCTTTTTATTTTCCAGATACCTCGCCCGGTTTTCTGTAAGGATCAGGCGGCGTTTTCGGCGGCGTTTCTCAGCCAGGATCTGTTTTTCTTTCCGCTCAATCTCTTTTTTCAGTTCATTGTAATCGTCCGGCTTTTTCATCCCGCACCTCCTTCGTATTGATTGTGTTCGATATATTCTCTTCTTTGATCCGTTTAGCGCGATGTATGCGGTCGTAATCTTCGGGGATAGCTGCCACCAGGCAGCGCAAGGGGCTTGCCCCTTGTCCGGTACGAAGTACCGCTCTGCAATTCCGACGCCGATCGGAGGAATTGCTGCCCCCGGAGGGCGCACTCATAATCCCGCTTTGGCGGGATTATATAAGTGCGCCCTTACGGGAATTATTGCACGAAAAAGAACTCTGTGCCGTATATCCCGAAATCAGGAATTATTTCGTTTTCGAGATTTTTTCCACGATTCTGGAACGAACATAATTGTCCCAATTTGCACGAAGCAATGCGCATTTTTGCGTGGATCCTGATCCTTTTTCGTCGATACATCCGATAAAATATGATATGATAAGATCGTGATCACGGTACGGAAACACGATCATTTCGTATCGAAACAATCTCCCTTCTCTCACTAAGCAACAAAAAAATGGGGATACCAAATGGATTCACAACTGATCAACTTCAGAATTGAAGAACTTCGCAAAGAAAAAAAAGTATAAGCTGGAGGACGTTTCCAAAAAGACCGGGATCCCAACCTCTACTCTCAACACCTATGAAAATGATCCGGACAAGGACATCCCCCACAGGGTGATCATCTGCCTGGCAGAGTTCTATGGCGTATCCACAGACTACCTGCTTGGATTATCCGATCTGCGTAGTCCCCGGAATGAAGACTTGCAGGAGTTAAAGATCAACGATGACACCATAGATCTGCTGAAGAGCGACAAGCTGAATAATCCGCTTCTCTGTGAAGTTCTGACAGATCCCGGCTTTGAAAAACTGCTGACGGATATGGAGATTTATGCTCACGGCCTTGCAAGCGTCCCCCTACAGACGATGAATCCGTATGTAGATACCCTCCGCCAGAAAATGATAAACGGTGAAGATGATCTGACCTCAGACGGCAGCTCTGCCGATAATCGCAGGCTGGAAATGCTGAAAGTCGCCCACCTAGAAATGGATGACTACTTCTTCAACATCCTGCATAAGGATTTGGATGCCATTGCCTCCAACCTCCGTGAAAAACACAAGGATGATCCTAACAGCATAACAGACAATCTGATCGGAGATATGACTTCGGGTGAGATCAAACGTGTACATGATATCCTTACCAAGACCGGCGATATCAAAAAAGCTTTGGACAGCCTTCTTGTTGACCACTTTGCCGCTACTATCGGCATGCGCTCAGAAGATTTATCCAAAGAGAAAAAAGACCTCCTCCTTAAAATCTTCCACGATTCGCCCCGATACAAGAAAGAGCTCAAGCGCCTAAAAAGAGTTCACAACTCCCGATGACTACTCAATTCGCCAGCATTTGTGCTCTAGACATAAGATTATATATACCTTATAAAAAGTTTTGCAAAATCTTCTATAATTTGAATCGGATTATCTGATTTCATAATCTACTAAAAGGATAGCAGTATAACGAAAACAATGCCTCTTGCATCAATGGTTTCAATTACGGATGGAGCTGTTTTTCGCAAATACAATTATCTTAATTCCTCAAGTCTCTCCTCGCCAATTTTAATATATACCGAATAGGGATAATTGTTTTTTAGATAATCGACCGCTATTCTTACATCTTCATAATCCGTTGAATTCATCACTAAATCTATTGCTAGCTCTTTCTTTAGTTCAATAATCCTTTCTTCTCCCCTTCGAATAATTCTGCTATAATTCTGATCCTTTTTTCTTTCTAGTCTTTCTATTGTTTTTCTTATTTCATCAATGCTTTCGCTTGTTTCTATCATTTCTAGATAAATATTATATTCAGCCTCCAACGCCTTTTCTTTAGAATCCTTATATTTCCCCAATGCTTCAAACATTGAATATGCTTCACTATATTCTCCCTGTTCAAATGCTTTAATAGCATTGTTATAATTTCTTTCCGGAATAATAAAAACAAATAAAACCAAGACAATCAAAACCACAATGCATATCACTATTAACAGTGCTCGTTTCTTTTTCTGTATTGTTTTTTTCCTTTCCTCTTCTTTCTCTCTTATTCTTTCATCTTCTTGTTTCTTTCTAGCTCTTTCTTCTGCTATTGATTGGCACTCTTCCGAAAGTCTATCTAAAATATATGCGTCTATATGCTCTTTATCAGATACACCCTTATAATTTTTCGGTGTTATATCCTCTATAGCCGAATTGAATCCACATGTCACTAATACGGAAAATGTATTATTATCTATGATTTTATCTATCGATTCTTTTACATATTTACGAATATCATCTGTTCTCTTTATTCCTTCTGAATACTTCTCACATGCACTCTTACCATTGATTGCCTTCGACAATGAATTATATTGCTTCACCATGCTTTTATATGCATCATAAAATAACATCTTTCTACATTCGTTTTCAGATACTCCGCGAACTTTTGCAAGCATGCGTATAAAATCACTCTTTCCTTTTAGTATCTTCGGAATATCATTAGGCGTTGATATTTTTCCTATTTTATCCTCAATGTATGAAGCAAAATCTCCATCCATTTTCATATATTGTACCGTATTCAATGACTCATCATCTATAAGCATCAGATCAAGCGCTGTTGCATACACATCAGCGTTATATGGACACTTCTCAAATGCTTTTCCCAGTACCTCAGCCTTTTGAGGAATTACATTTAAATTCTTCATTATTTCTGAAGATGCTTTTATATCATAATTGACGATCTCAGAACAAATAATTACTCCCTTTTCGTCCAGTTTTTTAAGATATTCTCCAAGCATAAAAGCAAGCAACATTTCAATCGCATCTTTACACCCTGGATAGTATATAGTCGCTTTTATCCGTGTCTCATCCTGTTCCCGCTTGTTTTGGTTTCTGCTACCCAGCCGTCTAAGAGACTCACTGAATTCCTTATCTGCCTGTCGTGCCTGCTTCTTTAAGACACTTCCCTCCATCGCAGTGTACAACAGGGCACTCCCTAAGGAATTGGTAAGAATACCAACACCCGATCCCGTAATATTAGATGCTGCACTCGCATACGCCTCTTTGTATCCTTCAACATAATCATCTATAGCCTTTGCCAAAGATTGTGTGATTTGCTTTATGGTTTCTCTGCATATCTCCCTTAATCTTTGGTATCCGGGATTACTCTCCACAATATCATACTCCGTGAGATCATACACACCATTATCAGCTGCCTTTTTTATGATCTTTTTTGCAATATTACTTATAGGCTGTGCCCATTTTACAAAATCTTCATCCGCACCGCCAACATAATCATTTCGATCCATTTGCTTTAATAGAATCTCAATCAAAGATTCTTTATAACCATCAAAGTCATGCAGAATAGGTACCAATATCGGTAATTGATCAGAAATGAAATATTCTTTTCCCAAAAAAATAACTTTAACATTTGCCATTTATATTTCCCTCCATCAAATACACTAAATATGGTCAGAAAAATTGCTCTTTCTTATCACAACATCGTCTCAATATAATTATTTTCCTTTAAGAATAACATCGACAAATAATAAATCAATAGTTTTCTAAATCCTCTAGTTTTTCAATTTTCCACAAAACATCAACTGGTATAGGATCAGAAAAAAGTTTTTCATCAAATATTTCTGGCAAAACCATTCTTTTTTCCTTTTTTTCTGGTAGATTCTCAAATGTTTTGCTACATAGAATAAATCTATATTCGTTTTGGTAACGATAACGCATAAATTTGCAGCCCGGTGTATATACACCTCTATAATTTTCAGATATATATGCAATTTTCGTATGAGTAAAAGAAAGATTGTAGTTCTCGCGTTCAACTTTATTTCCTATCATTTGAACCAATCTTTCTCTATTTTGTATTATAGAAAAAGATGTTCCAAATTGTTTGATTCGCTCGTCTGGTCTAATTATTCTGCGGTTTTCATCAAAATAAAGAGTATAGAAGCATAAAAGCCTGTAGTCATTTTGATTATTAGAAATAACATACAAAATCCCATCTAAAATCTTTTCATAGCAAAACTTCTTCCCATCAATTAATATTACGTCACCTTTCTTTAACTGAATATATCTTTCGGCTTCATCCTGTGAAATATGAACTATCGATTCAAAAGCGCACTCATTAATATCTCCTATAACATCATTTTTAGAATACTCTTGATAATACTTAGGCGATTGAAACCATAATTCACCCTTTTGCATGGATTTCAAAACAGTGTCATTGCTAATTTTGATTGTAATAGCATACCCACCCTTTTCTCCTTGAACATATCGCACTTTATTATTATTCATTGGCATTCCACATACACTACATGCACAATAATTTGGCATTTCATCATACTGCGATTTGCAATACATACATATGTACTTATCTTTGATCACTCTTAAGCTTGTTTCCTTTCAACAGTTAATTCTTAATAGATAATTAATTGTATGATGATATTAATCTGCCATATTGCACTCCACCACATAATGCTTATCCCTAGATCCAAACAGTAGTTATATTCTTTATCCTTTTAATAAAGTCTAACCGCCGTAAATATCTTAACTCTTCCCGGTGTTAACACCAACATGTCTGATTCATACATAATCAGCTTCTTCTTTCCACATCAAACCGCCGTCTTTCCTCAGTCATAAAATGATTTCTATATCTAAAAAAAGTACAGTTTGCCATAATATCCACCTACCCAAATCATTACTATGATTCTTTATTTCAGTAAATCATATAAAGTAGCTTCAGTGTTTTTTTGTTTGTGCACACGATGATATTCTTTAATACTTTTCGCAAGAAACCTGGCATCAGCAAAGTATTTCGTAACAAATGTCGGAGATTTTACATTCTTTAGTTTTAATACGGATTTACAATAATCGCTTGGTTTTTTTATGCCTGATCTGCAAAAATTTTCGTACTCGCCTTTGCTTACAATGATGAGCATTTCTATTTCAGGAGCAGTAATAACATTAATAATCTCCACTTGACATTGGTATGCTTTGCTCAAATTAAACTCTTCGTTTCTTGAATCAATTACTCTTAGTATCAATATCTTATCATCATACTCCGCTCTCAAGTATCGTCTTTCAAACTCTTTTACAGAAGTACGGGGGATTACGCTCTCCTCTATCATCTGCTCACGCTTAAAAATAAGCAAATCATTATCAAGCAAAATATCCATAATAGAAGTTTCCGTGCCCCCTTCGCAAATACATGCGATGAGACGAGAATCAGAAATCCTAATCTTCATCTAATCCTCCATGCTCTTAATAATCCTCTTCTGATATGCTGCCACAGCCTTGTATTTGGGGGCCGTTCCCTTCAAAAAATCACTTTGATATACTTCGCTTTTTCTCATATCATTTCTGCTTATTAGCGAATTGAGATTATCTACGCAAAGACCTTGTTGATTTCTCGTAATATATATAGAATCATTTCTCTCTAATTCATCAAGTAGTTCTGGATAATGCGTAGAGAATACGATTGTCGCCCCCCTCGGATTGGTTCGTTTATTCATAAATACTCTTATCAGCGAAGCAACCAATTCACGATTAAAATGGTTTTCTACTTCATCTACTACCAAATATCCTCCATTTTTTAATACATTTACTGCATCCGAAAACACTCTTAATCCCTTTACCGTACCAGAAGAAAGATACGCATTCAATTCGCCAAGACCAGATAATACCATTTCTTCTTTTTCATAAAACTTTAATTTTGTAACAGATTTGTCATTTATTTTTTCTATTTTTATATACTCTATCGTCGGATCAAGCAAGGATACTATTTCCGTAGGTACTGTAGCATCTCCTGGAATAAACAAATTTATATTAGTATACTCTATCAAGTCAATGTAAATTGTTTTATTTTCAATTTGTTTATTAACTGCAATCATAATACTAACATCATCTCTAAGGTATTCATCAAAATCACTGCGAACTCTAATAGGTTCTATTCCTTTAAAGTCCAGCAGATTAGTTTTATTAATCTTACTAGAAGCAGTTTTGACAAACAAACGTTCTTTCAAAATCTTTATCTCATATTTCCCGTCACTCTTCTTATACTTTGTGATCACGCTTTCCAAATGATAAATCTTTTCGTTATAATAGAAATCCACCATAAAAATGGCCTTTTTCCCTTCACCTATAATACTATTATAGGGTGCAGAATCCAATGCCGCGCCAGATAATAAATTGCTCGTGAATGAAAGAATCTTTAATGCAGTAGTCTTGCCAGAAGCATTTATTCCAATATATGCCTGAACATTATTCGTGTATATATTTCCAAAAAGATTATATACCATATTCAAGTGGTTTTCCTGAACCCTTTGAACAGCACAAAACATAACATCAAATGAGTCCTTATACAACGGAAGTCCGTCCACTTTTATTCTCAATATTTTCATTGTCATCTCCTCAAAAACCGGTTTTTCGTTTTTATGCGCCCTGTCTCATCATAATATACCAAAAATCGTACTGTTGCAACATTTTTTTCGTTTTTGCAGCAGCGCAGCAATCGACAATTGAAAAGAATGAAACTGGTTTTTGGCCGAATAATTCTGATTTGATTTGCCTTCATCTTCGAGAAAACGTAATCAAGCGATTATTCGCTTGATTAATTAAAATGAACCAAAGCAAATATTTATCATATCTGCAAAGACTATCTGTTGCTATATTAAGGATTTTCTGCAAGCTAGATCGATAGATCGAAATATAGAATATAAGAATTTCTGATGTAATACTCAATAACGGAAAAAATAATATGAATCCGGACTCTCCTCCACCTGCTGCTAAATTGGTAAATCAGTAGTAG
>Ga0247610_10002059_pt1 | contig 23854 bp, 19 predicted proteins | sample 174DNAGHGhighgp2_FD_193483 | JGI IMG/M metagenome (GOLD analysis project Ga0247610, IMG submission 193483) | Sheep rumen microbial communities from Palmerston North, Manawatu-Wanganui, New Zealand - 1742 DNA GHGhigh gp2 | ecosystem: Host-associated > Mammals > Digestive system > Stomach > Rumen...
TTTTACCAAGGTCTAAAAGTTGGTTTGTTACAGCATTAAGCTTAGATTCAAGACCATCATTTTTAATTTTTCTTTTAGTTTGCATTATTGCATGCACCTGCCTATCAAATTAACGTTTTAATATAAAAAATTATAACATATTTTAGACTATATTTAAATATATTTGTAATATTAAACCAACAAAAAATAAATGATACCTACAAAAAGTATCATTATATTCTTCTATTTTTCTATTTTTTCTTTCTTTCCTAATGTTAAAAAGAAAACTATTAATGTTATAACAAATGCTAATAAAGCTAAAATAGGAATAAAATCATATCCTTCAGGGAAGAAAAATCCTCCTATACCAAAGCCTATAAATAATAAAGCATGGATTATACAAATAACAGGAAATAAAACTATTTTATTCTTAACAATTTTTGTTATTGCAAATATTAAAACTATAATACCTAAGACAATACTTACGATATTATAAAATACATTAGTCCAGTTAAACTCTAAAAAATAATTCATAAATTGTCTCCTCACAAGAAATATTATATATTATTTTAGCGTTTTTTCCAAAAAATATTTAACTAAAAGTTAAATTGAGTTATAATGATATTTGAAATTTCCATAAAAAGGGGGATATTATATGTTAAATATCAAAATTAATAAGACAAAGACTCCTAAAGCAAAGCCAGAGGGAGCATTAGGCTTTGGTCAATATTTTACTGACCATATGTTCATAATGGATTGGAACGAGGGAGAAGGCTGGCATGATGCTAGAATAGTTCCATATGGACCACTTGAAATGTCACCTGCATCTACAGCACTACATTATGGTGCTGAAATCTTTGAAGGTATGAAGGCATACCATCAGGCTGATGGCAAAATCAAATTATTTAGACCTTACGAAAATGCAAAAAGAATGAATTCTTCTGCTGAAAGATTATGTCTTCCACTACTAAATGAAGATGATTTTGTACAAGCAGTATCTACATTAGTAAATATTGATAGAGACTGGGTTCCAACTGAACCAGGTACATCATTATATGTTAGACCATTTATGATTGGTGATGACCATACACTAGGTGTTCATGGTGTTCATCATGCAATGTTTATTGTAATTTTATGTCCAGTAGGTTCATACTATAAGGAAGGATTAAATCCAGTAGGAATTATGATTGAAACTGAGGACGAAAGAGTTGCTGGTAAGGGTGGTACAGGCTATACTAAGTGTGGCGGTAACTATGCAGCATCTACTCGTGCTGGTAAGAAGGCTGAGCAAAAGGGCTATTCACAGGTATTATGGTTAGACTGTGTTTATAAGAAATATATCGAAGAGGTTGGAGCTATGAACGTTATGTTCAAGATTAATGGTGAAATTGTAACTCCATCATTAGTTGGTTCTATTCTACCTGGTATTACAAGAAAGTCTTGTCTTCAAATCCTATCTGAAAAGGGATTAAATCCAATTGAAAGACGTATAACATTAGATGAATTAACTGAAGCTGTAAAGAATGGTACTTTAGAGGAAGCTTGGGGTACAGGTACAGCAGCTGTTATTTCTCCAATTGGCTTACTTGAAGTTAATGGTGTTAAATACCAAATTAACAATGGTCAAATTGGACCCATTTCACAAATGCTTTATGATGAAATTACAGGTATTCAATCTGGTAAGATAAAAGATACAAGAGGTTGGACTTACGAAGTTAAGTAAGATAATTAGAAGTGGTTTTACCACTTCTTTTTTTATTATTATAAGCATTAAAAAAAGCGAGCTATTCACTCGCTTTTTCTTCCTTTGAAGCACCATAATTATAATAATATTGATAGTAATAATCAGTTCTACCAAATTTAGCTTTAGTAATATTTATACCAATAATCTTACCACCAGCTGTTTCTAATGTCTTTACAGTCTCCTTAGAAATCTTCTTAGAAGCCTGATTCATAGCTACATTATAAACAATACCATCAACATTTGGAGCAATTAATACTGCATCTGTAATACCTGTTGCAGGTGGAGTATCAATTAATACATAATCATATGTTTCCTTTAATTCTTCAATAAATTCCTTTAATTTTTCATTCTTTAAAATGATAATAGGATTTAAGATATTTTCACCAGCTGTAATAACATCTACACCTGATTCAGTATGCTTAATAATATCTTCCTTCTTAAGTTCACCCTTTAGGTAATCAACTAAGCCTGCCTTCTTTTGTACATTGAAATATTTATGAATAACTGGCTTTCTAATATCTAAATCTAAAACGACAACCTTCTTTTCATTATTAACAATTGTATGAGCTAATTTAAAGATTGTAGTTGTTTTTAATTCATCCTCGCCAGTTGATGTAAACATAATTGACTTATAAGGATTTTCAATATTGTAATATTCAATAGCAGATAATAATCTATTATATGGCTCAAATTCTTGAATAGTCTTAGGAGCAGGTACTAGTTCTTCAGGATCCTTAGTTTTAATATCAGGTAATACACCTATGATATCCTTTCCTAAAACAGCTTCAATCTCTTCTTTAGTCTTGAACTTAGTTGACATAAATTCTTTTACAAATACTACTACTAAAGATAATACTAAACCACCTAAGAATGCGACAATTACATATAGCTTCTTATTAGGTGAATTATATGTAGCTGGATCAGCTGCCCTATTCATTGTACTTGCATTTAGCTTAAATGCTTGTACTGTTTCATCTAATGCAACATATTCGTTTAAGGCATCAGCTATTTCATTAACAATTTTAACCGCTCTCTTTTGATCAGTATCAATGTATGTAATTGATACAACATATGATGTAGTTGAAACAGATGTTTTAATATTTGATCTAATTGTCTTCTTAGCAGCCTCTAGCTTTTCAGCTGTGCTTACATCAAAATTATTAGCTGCTACCTTTTCAACAACGAAATCAGATGATACCATTTCGTTTCCAACTGTAGAAACAACTCTTAATGTATTAGTATAATCGACTGAATCAGTTGTAGATGTGGTCGATACAGCAACTAACACATCAGATGTTGCCTTATATGTAGGCTTTACAAAGCCAAACACATAAATAATAACGGCAACAGTTACAACAACTGTTATACTGCATATTAGGATTATATTTTTCCATACAACTCTAATGATATCAGATAATGTTATTGCATTTGCATCATTATTAACATTATTATTCATTTTAAAATTCCTCCAAATAAAACATAACAATAATATTTTACCATATTATTATAAAAATACAATAATAGTAGATTATTTGTCTAAAATAATCACACTATTTTATTTTTAATCCATCTTTGAAAGCGAAACCAACAATTTCACCTAATTTTTTATATGTATTATCACTTGAATCAAATACAATTGGGTTTAATTTTTTTATAGAAACATTACCCTTTTCGTCTAGGATAGAATCATCAGCAACTGTATTAATAATTTCTCCAACTAATACCTCATTTTCTAAAGAAACTACCTTACATTCTAATGTCAATTTATATTCCTCAAATAGTGGAGCATTAATATTTTCTGATTTAATAACATGAACTCCACTCTTTTCGATTTTATCTACCTTTCTTCCAGATACAATTCCAAAATAATCTGAAATTATTTCAGTATCAACTGTACCAAATGATACAGTAAATTCTTTATTTACTTTTAAATTGTCAGTTGTTTTATGATCAGATAGCGCAATTGTTATGCAATTTGTATCTGATTGGCCACCCCAAGCAGCATTCATAGCATTTGCTTTACCAGATTCGTCATATGTACCAATTATTAAAACAGGATACACAGACATAATTGTTTTTTTACCTAAATTTTTCTTCATAATAAAAAGCCTCCGTTTGAGGCTATTATAACATATTTTAATTAATTTGAGCTTCTTTTAAAATAGAAATTCTATTATTAAATACGACTTCTTCATTCTTATATCTTACAACCTTAGATATAGCCATACCTAAAGCTCCTGGACCTGTATGGCATGAAATAGATAATGATAGAGGCATTACAGTAACAATAGATGTATTAAATTCAAGCTTAATTTCTTCTGCAAGCTTTAATGCTTCTTCATTAGATACACCTGAATAAGCAACCTCAAAATGGAATGTTGCATTAGGGTCAGATTCTAAATATTTATCCATACATTTTCTGCATGCGTCCTTTAATATTTGCTTAGCACCATCTAATGTACGATTTCTCATTTTATAGCTATCTAGCTTATCACCTTTAATTAATAATACAGGCTTTAATTTTAAGAATCCACCAAGCATAGCAGCAGCTGGTGTAATTCTTCCACCCTTTTTTAAATATTCTAATGTATCTAGCATAATGAAAATATCATGCTCCATTGATGTATCTAATAAAATCTTTACAATTTCATTTACATCAAGGCCTTTTTTTATTAATTCTAATGCATCATATATGCTTTGAAGTAAAGGTACTGATATTCTTTTATTATCGATAACAAATACCTTACCCTCATATTCATCTGATTTAGATAGGATTGTTGCTGTTTCACAAGACTTAGATAATCCTGAAGACATAGGAAAATATAGAAGATAGTCATTGTCTTTTAAAACCTCATCCCATGTTTCCATTAAAACTCCAATAGCTGGCTGTGAGGTAGAGAATGAACTTCCGCTTGCTAATTTATCAAAAAATTCCTTTTGTGATAAATTAATTCCTTCAAAATATTCATTTCCGTCTATAAAAAATGGCATAGGAATAACAGTAACTCCTAATTCCTTTCCCATTTCCTGAGATAAGCCTGAATTTGAATCAGTAACTACGGCAATCTTCATAATGATCTCCTTTTTAAAATATCACATTTTGATATTTCGGCTTTGATTATATCAAAAGGGTATGCATATGTCAAGTTGACATTACAAAAAGTGCCTACTTTAATTCTATTTTAGTCCAAAAGAGAGCAAAATAAAAAGGTAAGACTAGCTTACCTAATTTATTCTTACTTACCTAGTTCAGCTATCTTAGCTTCTACTTCAGCTGCTGTACCAGAAATATAAGCTGCAGAAACACAATTGTTAGCAAAACAACCAATAACGATAGCTTCAACCTTAGTGTCCTTGTCTAAAGCATCTAACTTAGCATCTAATTCAGCCCAAGTAATATCGTTCTTATAACCCTTAACTGCAAGAAGAACGCCTGTACCAGCAAGTGTGATATCGAAGCCTTCGTCACCTAATGCATCCTTTGCGTCTGCAACAGTAACATATTCCTTCTTTTCAGCTGCGTTATTAATCTTATCAGCATAAGATTGAGAAATCTTAGAACAAGATGCAAGTGTAATAACACAAACAAATGCTAAAGCTAAACCTAATAATACTTTTTTAATTCTATTCATAATTTTTTCTCTCCTTTGCAAAATAATTATATTACTTTTCTAAACCAAAATCAATTTTTTATCCACATAGTTAATCAACAATAATTTATAATCATATAGAAAAACTTATATTTTTCCTTTTAAAACTATTCAAATAATTGTATAATCTTTTTTGTATTTAATTGAGGTGCTTTATGAAAAACTTAAAAGAAAGAATTATTAAGGATGGCTATGTAATTGGAAATGATATATTAAAGGTTGATTCATTTATCAACCATCAAATAGATACTCAATTACTTGATGAGCTAGGTGAATATTTCAGCAAAAAATTTGATGGAGTTAATAAGATATTAACTATTGAATCATCAGGTATTGCCTTTGGTGTTGGTGTTGCAAGACACTATGGAAATATTCCAATGGTATTCGCTAAAAAAAGTAAATCTAAAATTGTAGATGAAAATAACCTATATACAACAGTTGTTGACTCTTTCACTAAAGGTACAAGCAACACAGTATGCGTAGATAAAAGATTTTTAAAGCCAGGAGATAAATGCTTAATTGTTGATGACTTCTTAGCTGAAGGAAATGCATCTATTGGATTAATCGATTTATGTAAACAAGCTGGAGCTGAGGTTATCGGTGTAGCAATTGTTATTGAAAAGGGATTTCAAAATGGTAGAAAGCGTCTTGAAAAATTAGGAATTCATGTAGAATCTGCTGCTATCGTAGATCATTTTGAAAATGGCAAAGTTATTCTAAAATAGTTTAGAGCCAATTTTGGCTCTTTTTTTCTTGTTTGTATAAATTTTATAAAAATAAAGTTTTATATTTTAAAACAAGTATTTTTATTATATAATAATAACGTATTTATTTTTTCATTATTTAGTTATTTCAAAAATATAATTTTGAGTTCTATTATGACTTACTTAGGATTTAGGGGAAATGCTAAGGACATAAATTCCGTCATCTTAGAATTACGATAATTAAATATTGTAAAAACAAAAAAGGAGAAAAATATGAAAAAGTTAAGACTATTAGCTTTAGGTGCTGCAACAGTAGCTGCTGCTGGCACAATTGCTTTAACTACTTCTTGTGGTGGAAGCGGAACAAAGTTTGGTTTCATCTTCTTACATGATGAAAAATCAACTTATGACAAAAACTTTATTGAAGCAGCAAAGACTGCTTGTGAAAACAAAGGTGTAAAGGCTGTTCTTCAGGTTAATGTTAATGAAGACGAAAACTGCTACACTGCTGCAAAGGACCTAGTAAACAAGGGCTGCAAGGGTGTATTCGCTGACTCATTTGGTCATGAATCATTCCTAATTAAGGCTGCTAAGGAATTCAGCAATGTACAATTTGCTCATGCAACTGGTACTATGGCTCATACAGAAAAGCTAGACAATTTCCACAATGCTTTCGCTAACATTTATGAAGGTAGATATATTGCTGGTGTTGCTGCTGGTATGAAGTTAAATGCTATGATTGAGGCAGGTACAATTACTGCATCTCAAGCTGTTATGGGTTATGTTGGTGCATTCCCATATGCTGAAGTAGTTTCTGGTTATACTTCTTTCTATTTAGGTGCTAAATCTGTTTGTGATTCTGTAACTATGAAGGTTAAGTATACAAACAGCTGGTATGATGAAATTGCTGAAAATACAACTTGTAAGACTTTAATTGAGGATGAAAAGTGCGTATTAATTTCTCAACATGCAGACTCACAGGGTGCTCCTTCTGTTTGTGAAACAAAGAAGGTTCCAAATGTATTCTATAATGGTGAGAATCCTACATTAACAAATTCTTATTTAACATCTTCTAGAATTAACTGGGTTCCATTCTTCGAATATTTCATCGAAAATACTTTAAATGGTAATAAGATGGATTATGACTGGTGTGGTAATTTAGCTAATGGTGCTGTTGAATATTATGGTGTAAATGAAAAGATTGCCGCTGCTGGTACTAAGGCAAAGATGGATGAGGTTGCAGCTAAGATTAAGAATGGTACATTAAACATTTTTGATACAAACAGCTTCACAGTATCTAAGTTTGGTGATGGTGAAAAAACATTCACTAACTTAAACGCAAAGACTAATTCTGAAGGTAGAGTAACATCTTATATGGCTGATGTTGATACTGATGCTGAATATAAAGGCGATACTCAAGTAATCGAGGGTGGCGTATTTAAGGAATCTAAGTTCAGAAGTGCTCCATATTTCGATATTAGAATTGATGGTATTACTGAATTATAAAAATAATTAAAATTCTAAGGCGGGATTTATATTCCGCCTTTAATGGCTTTTAAAATAAATTAAAGGAGTAACAATATGTCTGAGTATGCAATTGAATTAAAAAACATAACGAAGACTTTTGGTTCTGTTTTAGCAAACGACAATGTTTCACTAGATGTTAAGAAGGGTGAAATACTATCATTACTTGGTGAAAATGGTAGTGGTAAAACAACTCTTATGAACATGATTTCAGGTATTTATTATCCTGACAGTGGAGAAATAATAGTTGACGGAAACCCTGTTATTATCAAGACACCAAAAGACGCATTCCAATATAAAATTGGTATGATTCATCAACATTTTAAATTAGTTGATACCTTTTCTGCTGCTGAAAATATCGTATTAGGCTTAAGCAGTGATGAATTAAATTCTATTATTAATCCTGACACCGAGAATAAAGACGAGGAAAAAGGATTTAAGAAATTTGTTAAAAATATCAAGAAAAACCGTTTTGATATTAAAGCTATCTATAAGATGGTAAAGGATATCTGCGATAAATATGGATTCGATATTGATCCTAAAAAGAAAATCTATAATATGTCAGTATCTGAAAAGCAAACAGTTGAAATTATTAAGGTTCTAATTAGAGGTGCAGACATTCTAATTCTAGATGAGCCTACTGCTGTTTTAACACCTCAGGAAATCACAAAGCTTTTTGCAATTTTACGTGCAATGAAGGATGATGGTAAATCTATTATCATTATCACTCATAAGCTAAATGAGGTTATGGAAATATCAGATAGAATTACTATTTTAAGAAAAGGTAAATATATCGCGACCGTTGCCAAGGAAACAACTAATGAGCAGGAATTAACAGATATGATGGTTGGTCAAAAGACTGAGCTTGAAATTGAACGTCCTATCACAACATTTAATAAGCCTTTACTAGAAATCCGTGATTTAAATATTTTAAAGGATGATGGAACTAAGGCTATTGAGGATGTAAGCTTCTATATTAGAGGTGGTGAAATATTAGGTGTTGCTGGTATTTCAGGCTGTGGTCAAAAGGAATTATGTGAGGCAATCGCGGGTTTAAGAAAGATTAAGACTGGTGCCATTACACACATGGGTCAATCAATTTTAAGATTGAAACCTAGAGAAATTGCTCAAAAGGGTATTTCAATGTCATTCGTTCCTGAGGATAGATTAGGTATGGGCTTAGCACCTAACTTCTCTATTACAGATAATATGATGATTAAAAATTATGCAGATTCTCCTTGGTATTATCCTTTCGTTAATCGTAAGAAGGCAAGAGAATCAGCTGCTAATTTAATAAAGAGATTAGATATCAAGACTCCTTCTACTGAAACTCCTGTAAGAAGATTATCTGGTGGTAATGTTCAAAAGGTTTTAGTAGGACGTGAAATTGAAGCAAATCCAAATGTTATTGTTACTGCATATCCTGTAAGAGGATTAGATATTAATTCATCTTATGGAATTTATGATATTTTAAATCAAGAAAAAAAGAAAGGAACAGGTATTCTATTTATAGGTGAGGACCTAGATGTAATGCTTGCTCTTTGTGATAAGATTTTAGTTCTATGCCATGGTAAAAACATGGGTGTAGTACATGCTGCTAAGGCAACAAAAGAAAAAATTGGTCTAATGATGACTGGTGCTTTAAACCTATTAGAGGAACAAAAGGAAAGAAAATGGGGTCAAGCAAAGGACTCAAATATTTCAGAGGAGCAATGGGATCAGCTTGTTAAAGAAAGTATTGTACTAGATGAATTAGAAAATCAACAAACAGAAGAAAAAAACAATAATGGGGAGGTGGCCGAATAATGGAAAAGACTATTTCAAAGCCTATTAAGGACCCATTAATTCATATTGCTAAAAAGGATACAATAACTACTGGTAGACTAATCGGTATAAAGGCTATAGCTCTATTATTAGCATTTATTGTTTCTTCTATCATTTTAGGTATTTCTGAAGGATGTGATCCATTCACATTCCTAATCTCATTAATTAATGGCTCATTTGGAACAACATTAAGTATCTGGATGCTTCTAAGAGATATGGCAATTCTTCTAGGCTTAGGCCTAGCATTACTTCCAGCATTCAAAATGAAGTATTGGAATGTAGGTGCTGATGGACAGGCTTTAATTGCTGCGCTTGCTGCATACTCAGTTTTATATTTTGGACATGAATCAATGAATGATTTTTCATTAATTCTTCTATCACTTTTAGCTGCAGTATTTGCTGGTATTATTTGGGCAGTTATTCCTGCTATATTTAAAGCATTTTGGAATACAAATGAAACATTATTTACATTAATGATGAACTATATAGCTATTCAAGCAGTAGCTATCTTCATTAATACATACGCAACTGGTGGTTCTAATACATTACCTAATATTTATGAAGGATCATTAGGAATGATTTATGAATATTTAACTCCAGTATTAATTGTAGCTTTAATTACAGTTGGTATTTCAATTTATATTAAGCATACTAAGCATGGCTTTGAATTATCATTAGTTGGTGATTCATATAATACAGCTAAATATGCTGGTGTAAATGTTAGAAAGGTTATTATTAGAACATTAATTTTATCTGGTGCTATTTGTGGTTTGATTGGTTTTATATTAACTAACGGACTAAATCATGTTGTTAATACAGCAACCCTAAATGGACGTGGATTTACAGCTATCATTACTGTATGGCTAGCTAATTTCAATCCATATTTCATGATATTAACAACATTCATGATTATATTCCTACAAAGAGGTTCTGCCGAATTAATGATGGAAATTGGTGGAACTAACGACTCAATCACATCAATTATTACTTCTATATTTATTTTCTTTATTATCGCTTGTACATTCTTCTCTCGCTATAGAGTAATATTTAGAAGGACTGAGGATGGAAAGATTGATAATAAATTCCTAGCATTCTGTGAAAAAATCGCAATTCCTGTTTCAAATTTCTTTACAGTTATTTATGTATATGTAACTAATTTCTTTAAAAAGATTATTAATAAAATATCTAAATCAGAAAAATTTGAAATTATTGATTTAAAGAAAAAGGATGAGGCTAAGGAAGAAATTAAAAATGATGCTTCTTCTAACGAAGATAATACTGAAGCTAATGTTGAAGCTCTAGCTAAAGAAAATGAAGAAAAAATAGAAACAAATAAGGAGGGTGAATAATTATGGTTACATTAATAACATCAGCTATTAGATTATTCGCAGTATTCCTATTTGGTTCTGTAGGTGAAATAATAACTGAGAAATCAGGACATTTAAATTTAGGTACTCCAGGTGTTATGTGCTTTGGTGGTATTGGTGGATGTATAGGTATTTCACTAGCTGTAGATATGGTTGGAATTGATAATGGCTTCATAAGTGGGTTTATAATTATCTTATTCGCAATAATCTTTACAATTATATTTGGTGCTTTAGTTGGTTTATTATATAGCTTCCTAACAGTAACATTAAGAGCTAATCAAAATATTACAGGTTTAGCTATTACAACATTTGGTGTTGCATCTGCTAATTTCTTCAGTAAAAAGATTGAAAGAAATAATCTAATGGCTGCCGCTAATAACTTCTTCGTAAAGATGTTCCCTGTAACAAGTGATTCAGCAGACGCAGTTCAAATTCTATTTGGATATGGCTTCTTAGTTTATTTAGCAATAATTGTTGCAGTATTAACATCTTTATTCCTAGTAAAAACAAGACGAGGCTTAGGCTTAAGAGCTGTAGGTGAAAATCCAGCAACTGCAGATGCTGCAGGATTAAATGTATCTAAATATAGATATATGGCAACTATCGTTGGTTCTGCTATTGCAGGATTTGGTGGCTTAGCATATATCATGGATTATAGTAATGGTCTATTTGAGCAAGCTGTTACAATCGAAACATTAGGATGGCTTGCAGTTGCACTTGTAATCTTCTCAACATGGAGACCAAGTGTTGCAATATTAGGATCATTAATATTCGCTATTTTATATGTTTTACCTTATTCATCTTTATTCCAGATGGATACAACAACAATGGAGGTTATTAAGATGCTTCCATATATAGTAACTGCTATAGTATTAATAATTACATCTATTCTAGGAAGACGTCAGGTTCAACCACCTGCATCCTTAGGTATAAATTACTTTAGAGAGGATAGATAAGAAAATGGCTGTTAGAAACTTTTATGGTTTCTTAACAGCCATTTATTTCTTATTAGAATTATTATAGCTTAAATCAATTAATTTAATTATTTCATCATTAGATAATGATTCATCTAATATAATTGATACCCAGTTCTTTTTACTCATATGATATGCAGGATATATATTTTTATTATTTAAATAATATTCTGTTTTATCTTTAAGCATTAAATTCAATACTTCTATTTCTTTATTATCATTTCCTGTTATTTTATTTCTTTTAATATTCATTATTATTCCAAACCATTTATTACTATTTGGATTTCTAAAAACACCAAAGCCAGGCTCACTATTCCATAAATATTCAGGATTAGCATTATATTTTTCTTTTATATAATTTGATATTTCATTTGACTGATTAAAAATAAAATCCTCTTTAAAATAACAATTACTTCTTATATCTAAAAGAATAGCCTCACATTCTTTTTTTAATTTTTCTATAAAGCTACTAGATGATAAAGAATTTATCATTTCATATTCTTCATTAAAATCTTTGTCTATTAGCTTTCCATCAATCATTTTATTTTTAATAGTTATTATTAATTCAAATTCATTATTATTAATTAATTTATTATAAGAATAAATACCATCATTAAAAACAAAACCATATTCAATTAATTTTTCTTCTTCTAATTTATATTTTTTAAATAAATCATTAATAAGCTTCATGATATACCCTTTTTAAATTATACATTTATTATATTACAAAAAGATGCCGCAAGAAAACAATCGGATTCCTTACAGCATCAATTTTAATATTTATTAACTTTAATTAATTTATCATTTTCATAAACTAAATCCATCTCAAAATATGGCTCATTATCGATTAATAATGGTAGGAATGATTTATCACCCTCCCATAGCTCTAAATCCAATATTTCGCTCTTTTTGACCCATTTAAGAGTGCCCTCGTCACATTCAGACAATTCTCCACCAAACGAATCAGAATCATATAGATGCATAACCTCAGTATAATTATCATAATTAAAATAAATTATACCTCTTAGCCTATATTCATATAATGATAAGCCAGATTCTTCCTTTACCTCTCTAATTAAAGCCTCACTAGGTGATTCACCATATTCAATATGTCCACCTAAGCCTATCCACTTATTCTTATTAAGGTCTTCCTTTCTTTTATTTCTTAAAAGCATTAAATAAGAATCACCATCATCAATATAAATTAATACAGTATGAGTCATGATTCTTTTCATATCTATTTCCTTTAGATTATTAAAGATAACCTCATTATCATTAATAATCGCTTTAGCATCAAATGAATCATCATTTAATTTAAATACATTCGCTCTAATTATTTTATTATCATTTTCAAATTCAACATAATCATTCAATCTTATTTTCATTTTTATCACCATTTATTAGCTTTATTTCACTAATTAGCATTATAGGAACAGCTACAACTCCAACAATTAAGCAAGGAAGCAATCCTAATCCTGTTAATCCTAATGAATACATAGGAGCTCTTAAAGAAAAGATATCAAAATCTCTTCTTGTTATTCCCTGTATAACATTATTATTCTTCCTTAAATAATTACAATATAATCCAAACATAGGAACAAATGTAAATGGGAAGGATACTGAAGCCATAGTACTTAAAATATATAAAGCTATATTATTTTTTACAAATATAATAGCTATGATACTACTAAAAAATAATATAAAGCTTATAGATACTAAATAAATTGATTTTTTATATCTTACAGCAACCTGACTTATTGTATTAGCTATAACCTTTAAAAATTCAACTAAGACAATAAAAATAGTTACTGATTGAAATGATAAATCATTTATATATAAATATAATGGTACTATGTTATCCATTATAGGCTGGAATAAGCCAAAGGCTATATGAAATATTATAAACCAAGGATCTAATTTAACCCTATGACTATTATTTAATTTAGTATTATCATATTGATTTTTTAATTCCTTATAGGCAAATAAAATAGGAAATATAGATATAATATAAAAAGCACTAGATGTTATACTTAATATCAAAAATGAATTTATTATATCACTAGATAATATTAGACCAGATGCTAAGGTAAAAATGATTTTACCTACATTTTGAGCTATCATAAATAAGCCTACATTAGTCTTTTTATCTCCGAATGTAAATACTAAATTAAGTGGTATAGAATATAAGGCCTGTGATAAGCCCATTAAGCTCGCAGATAATATAACAATACCTATATTTATACTAGCAAATGATAATATGTATTCTGTAATAATAATCGGAATAAAATGGATTATCATTGCTAGTACTCCATATTTTTGAATTAGCTTCTTTAGGATAAACATAAAGAATAAAACAAATAAAGAGAAAGCAATTAAATAGAAAAGAGATAATCTAATATCATTAGTTTCCTTTAAAATATATAAAGGAATAAAAACAATAATTATAGAATCCGCTATTGATTTTAATAATTTATGAATAAAAATCAAATTACCATTTTTCATATTTTCCTCAATTAAACAAAAGCATTTGGAAATCCCAAATGCTTCATTTTTTATCTATTAGCTAGAATAATCTTTGTTAATTCAACAGGATCAACAATCTTGCCATCCTTATATACTCTCATATTTCCAGATGCAATCTCATCAATTAGAATAACCTCATTATTGTTATAACCAAACTCAAACTTGATATCCCATAAATCTAAGCCCATTCTCTTTAATTCTTTAGCAACAACATTAGTAATCTTTAATGTTTGTTCCTTAATAGAATCATACATTTCTGGACTCATAATATTTAATGCTACTAAAGCATCCTTAGTTACAAGTGGATCACCTAATGCGTCATTCTTAAATGTGCATTCAACATAGCCACCCTTTAAAGGTGTACCATTTTTAATATACTCACCGTATCTTCTAATGAATGAGCCTGTAGCTACTAATCTACATACAACTTCTAATCCATGGCCAAATACCTTAGCTGGTAATACCTCCATTGTGGCATCCTTTACATTAGCCTTAACATAATGAGTCTTAATTCCTTCCTTCTTTAAAATTTCAAAGAAATGAATTGAAGTCTCAAGATTAGATCTACCAATACCTTCAATCTTTAATCCAACCTGATTCTCACCTGGATCAAATACTCCATCCTTGCCTGTACAATCATCCTTAAATAATAATTGAACATTGCCATTGTCTAGCTTAAAAACGTCTTTAGTTTTACCTGAATAAATTTTTTTCATTTTCTTCCTACCTCACGAAAACTATTTTAACCCATAATTTAATAAAATCAAATTCTTTTTTTAAATAAAATTTAAAAGCCACGCAATTATGCATGGCATCTAATTAAAATTGTGGAATTACTCCTACAGTTCTTAAGATTAAATATGTTAAATATAAAACATAAATTGCAATAAAGATAAATCCCATCTTCTTATTTAGCTTCTTTGTTAAAGCAAAGCCGAATAATAATAATGTAACTGACATCATTACAATTAAATCAACAATGATTTGATTTCCTGTAGTTAATGGATTTACTACAGCTGAAATACCTAGTACAAATAGAATATTGAAAATATTTGAACCAATTACATTACCTAAGGCTATATCATTTTCACCCTTCTTAGCAGCAACTACACTAGTTACAAGCTCAGGTAAAGATGTACCAACAGCAACAATAGTTAAACCAACTAGGCTTTCTGCTAAATCATGGTTAATACCCATCGCAGTCGCACCTGTTACAGCTAAGCCCTTAGCACCAAATACTACAAATTCACCACCACAGGCAATACCTAAAGCACCGATAATAACAAATAGAATGGCCTTCCACATTTTCATATCCTTAATTTCTTCGCCATTATCCTCTATAGGATTTCTTTTAGCATCAATAACTAAGAATGTAACATAGGCAATGCTTAATACTACAAATACAATACCCATCCATCTAGCAACCTGATAAGTATCTGTTACAAGACCACTGATAATTACAAATAAAACTAAAAGTAATGATACAGCAATTAGGAATGGGAATTCCTTCTTAAGGCTACTCTTTTTTACAATGATTGGTGTGAATACAATTGATAAGCCTAATACTAATAAAATATTACAGATATTAGAACCAACTACATTTCCAATCGCAACATTCGCATTACCACCATCGTTTAAGCAAGCAATTGAATCAGAAACTGATACTGCAAGCTCAGGACAAGATGTTCCCATCGCAACTACAGTTAAGCCTATAATCATAGGTGCGATATGAAGCTTTTTAGCTATTGATGATGATGCACCAACAAACAAATCACAAAATTTAACTAGAAATACTACTCCAACAATCATAAAAGCTAAAAGAATCAATAGCTTTGGAGCAATATGCCAGCTTTCATAAAATTCTGGTATCATTTTATTTTTTTCCTTCCTTCTTTTTTTGTAAAAAAAGAGACTCCTACCAATTGGTAAAAGTCTCGAAATTTAACTTATGAACGAGTATTTTTATAATACTGGGTATGACGACACATAAGCCTAATATTTTAGGTTTCTACTCCCTTTATGGAATCTATTTAATTACAAAAGTATAATATCACTTTTAAATTTTATTTTCAATATTCATAATTTATTATTTCATAATTTATCCTACTTTATTTCATTTAATCTCCTTTCCAAATATTCAGGTAATTCTTCTAATATCTTATATTTAGATATTCCTAATTTCATTTGTGATTTATTTAATGATGTCTTTGCTACATAAGAATCAGCATCCTTACATAATAAAAGACCAATAGTGTCATTATCCCCTTCTATCCTTTCTAAATCATCTATGGCATTTACATAAAAAATTAATTGTCCTAAATGCTCAGGTTTAAACTTCCCTAGTTTTACTTCAATTACTACATAGGCATGAATCTTTGTATGATACATTAATAAATCAATATAGAATTCTTCATTTGTTGGAGTAACCAATTTATATTCTTTTCCAGCAAGTGTAAATCCAGGTCCTAATTCTTTTAAAAATTCGATGATATTATCTATCATTTTATTCTTTAAATCTTTCTCATTTTTAATATTATTCTTATCTGTAAAGTCAAACACATATGTATCCTTAAATATTTCATTTATAGAATCATCTGATCTAACTATTTCAGTAGTATCTGGTTCTATTAATGAACGCTCATAAGCTTTCATCTCTATTTGATTTAATACCATAGCTCTAGACCATCCATGCCTATGTGTTTCATTAATATAAAATAACATCTCTTCATGGGATTTTGATTTGGACATAATCATAATTATTGATCCCCATGCAATTTGGGTAACAGCTTGTAACCTAATTTCATCTAATTTAAAATTCGACGCGAATTGACTCATCTTCTTCAATTGTTCATACGAATATCCTTTCCCATATTCCTTTAAATCATTTGCTAGATTTTGAATATATTTAGAACCCCATGTTTTTCTTTCATTTATAATAGTGCCAATTTCATAATAGGTCATAATCATAGCACTATTAACTACAACCATTGCCTTATTTTGATTTTCTCTAATTGTTTCCTTAATTCTTTTTAAATCATCAAAATAGTCTTTCTCAAAATTTTCTAATTTTCCTTCATTTTTCATACTTTTACCTCCAATTTTTAGAAAAATAAAAAGCCGCACTGCATTATTGCAACACGACCATAAAATCATAATTATTTAGTTGTAATAATATCTTTTTATATTTCATAATTATTACCAACCTTTATGAATTTATTATATCATAAAACAAGCATAAAATCCATTAGGTAAGCCATTTTTTATTTTATAAAATTTATGGCAAATATGGCAAAAATGATAGTTTTTTTTTAAAATTTGAGAAAAAACAGAGATTAACATAAATGTATTGATAGAATTTCCTAATAGACAAAAAAACATATAAATGTTAAAATAAATAAAATAGAGCGATGGTGGTGATATATTGGATTTTTTAAAAATAGACTCAAATATACTCTTAACCATATTTTATGTATGGGCTAATATCATTGCTACAACAGTAATATTAATTATATTCAATAAAAATATGAAGAATAAGCAGACAAGATCTAGATGCTTATCAATGGTTATGTTTCATTTAATCATTTATTTTATTGGTGATAGTATTTGGGCATTTGCTTACTTTAAGGTATTTGGCGAAAATGAAGTAGTTTTACGAATGTCTAGAATGATTTATTATGGCGCTTCAAATATGATAGCATTTGCTTGGCTAATGTATGTAGAATTAGTTTTAAATCCTAATTTAAATTTTAACAGGGTGAAAAAAATATTTTTATTTCCAACACTTCTATCATTAATTGGAACAGTATTTATTTGCTCATTCTTAAATCCAGCAGAAAAAAGTATTTATGGATATATGACTGCTTTCCTATTAATATTAGTACCTTTTAGTTATATAATTGGATCTGGTGTGCATGTATTAATTAGCTCAAAAAAAACAAACGAAGGAAAAGAAAAAAGAAAGCTATTACAATTTGCCATTTGGCCAATTGTAATTATAGTCTTCTCTGTATTACAGGTATTTATAGCTGAAATACCAATCTATTGCTTCGGAGCGATACTAGTTACAGTATATTTATTCATTCAAAACCAGGATTCATTTATTATAACAGATACATTAACTGGTGCTTATAATAGAGAAATGCTAAATAGAATATTAAATGACATTAATGATGAACCAAATTATTATATATTAATGCTTGATATCGATAGATTTAAAAACATTAATGATACATATGGACATTTAGAAGGCGATAAGGCATTAAGGCATTTTGCTAAATTATTAAAGGAAACCCTAAGGCCATATGATGCATCAATAATAAGATATGGTGGAGATGAATTTCTAGTCATCATTAAATTATTTAATCAATCACTATTAGAGGAAATAATAAGCGATATTCATCTAGAGGTAGAAAAATCAAAGGATGATTTAGGATTTAAATATACTACATCAATTGGTTATAGTAAAATAGACAACAATAAATCATATGAGGAAAATATTGCTGTTGCTGATGAATTATTATATAAGAATAAGGAAATAGCTCATCAAAATGAGGCAAGATAAAAGGATTTGCGATAAACGCAAATCCTTATTTTTTTAGTTAGCACTATTTTCTTGACCATCTAAATTCTTAGATAATTCCTTTTGCTCATTAACAAATTCCTGAGCCTCAGCCTTCTTCTTTTGGCTTGTATGATAGCTTGTAGGAGTATAATTTTGAATAACAACCTGATTGAATGATAAGTCAATACCAGCCTCAGTAAATACCATACGATATTCTCTTAATAAATCACGCTGAACCTGATATCTATCCTCTTCCTTACATTTAGCAACAATCTTTACAGCTACATTTGAATCACCATATCCAGATACACCCTTATAGAATGGACCCTCAATAATTGCAGGAATCTTTTCGCGGAATAAATCAAAATGCTCCTTTAATAATCCTTCAACAACCTCAATAGGTACATCATATGGGAATTCACAGTCTACTACTGCTAAAGATAATTCTCTAGACATATTAATAACATTAGAAATATCTGAATTATTAATAATCTTAATATTACCAGCCATATCTAATATCTTAGTAGCTCTAATACCAATTTCAGTTACTGTACCTCTAAAGTCACCTACAGTGATGATTTCACCTACGTTATATTCATTTTCAAATACAATGAACATACCAGCAACTACATCGGCAATTAAGCTTTGGCAGCCTAAACCAATAACTAATGTTAAAATACCAACTGATGCAAAAATTGCTGTAGAATTAACACCTAATGCCTGAAGTAAGAAAATAATAATTGCTATAGCACAACCATACTTAACTAAGCCATCAGCTAAAGTAATAACTGTTTTAGCTCTATTTGACTTCTTCATCTTTCTTGCAAAGAACATTCTAATTAATTTACATACTGCATAAATTACTACTACATAAACTAAGCTTTGAATTAATACAGGTAAATGTGTCATAAATGCTTTTCCTGTAGATTCAATATCCCAAATATTTTCCTTTACCCATTCACCAACTGTTGAAGCTGGAGATGCGACCTGGATTACCATAAATACAATAAATGTAATTAAAACAATTCCAATTATTGTAAGCTCAACGATTGTAAAACCTTTTTTCTTTTTGCTCATTTTACCCCTCCTAAATTGTATAAGCTACTTCATTATAGCCAGTTTCTGAATTACCTTGTTCAATTACTAAGCTACCATGAGGATTACTTGAATTAGTTGAATAGATATCAATTATATAAACACCATTACCTTGATCAGTAACTTCTACTGTACATCCTGACACAGATTGTGATTCTCCTAAGCTACTTAAATCAATTTCACCTGTTTTAAATGATAGCTTCTTAGTACCAGCTAAATAATCTGGATTAATATAATTAGTATCTAAATATACATAATTATGATATGTTGTAGTTCCTTCATCAACACGCCTCCAATCAGTACTTACGATTGGACTATTTGCTCTACCAACATTATCAATGCTTTGTTTTACATATTCACCATCTATGATATTATATATTTCAATATATACCTCATAATTTGTATTAGCTAAATTAGATAATGTTGCCACATTAGATGTTAAATAATCAGACTCATAAGCCAAATTACCATCCTCATAGCCATTATAATCTGTCTTATCATATAATACTATCTTATATGCATTATTTGGATAAGACTCACTATCAAATCCGGTTTGAATTGTCATATTGATAGTATCATCAGCATTCTTTGTAATTGTATTATTAATATTAGCTCTATCTATGCTAAACGCACTAATATCAGTTAAATCACTGTGGCGTGGTGTTTTAAATTCAATAGATTTTGTATAATAAACATTACCACCTATTAAAACACTAAATTCTAGGCTACAATTATTAATTCCATGAACTGCATAATCATAATATTCTATACCGATATTTTCATGTAAGAATGTTATATAGATACCCGCAATTTCACTACTTGCCTCAGTATAGCTCTTTAATACATTAGCTTCTACATTGTGGCTTGATGTCCATGTAGAACCACTAGTTGTATCAATTACATTTCCACCGGCTTTAGCTACATTTAATACATAATCATCGCATATTACATTCTTGAAGCATCCTATATCCATAGTCATAGATTTAACCTTTAATGCATAAATATCATTTTCTAATCTAGAACTAATTAAAACACTAGGATCATCTATTTCTATACCATCCTCATCATAATATGTATCATTAGTACTATCATATGTATAAATCTTATTATCATTTGGATTATAATAAATATTATAATTACATGAGAAATTACCATATGAAGAATTACCTGGATAAGATGCTATTTCATAATCAACATCAAGTTCTCCTTCTAGGGTCTTTCTAGTTTCAAATTCGTAATGAACTGAAGCACCATTTAATTCATAATTAATACTGAAATTTATTAATACAACATTAGTCTCTAAATTATTAATTGTAAATGTGCCACTTTGAGATAATTCTACCTCAACTCCACCAACACTTGCTGTACTAGATTTTAATACTGCGTCTGTTGGAAGCTTTAAATCATAAGGTAATGTAATATAATCTTCACCATCATTATATTCATAATCACCAATTTCTGGAGCTACATTAAGCTCAAATATTGAATATACCTTAGTGTTCTTATATATCTCAACAACATATTTACTAATAGAATGGCTATCCTCATGTGTAAAGCCTACTGTAGTTTCACCTACATCTCCTTCTTTTTCTTCAGTTAATAATGTTTTAGATTTAACGCCATTTTCTATTAAGTAATAATACTTAGTTACCTTAAGCTTATAATCTGAAAAATCATCTGCTTCTACGCTTATTTCATTTAAATCTGATGTTTCAGTTAAATTAACATTAGTTACAATTTCCTGAGGTGGTGTACTAAATTCTCTTTCATCTATAAGATTACCCTTGCATTCGAATACATCAGTATAATCAAATGGACCAATAGGAGATATATTTTCCTTTATATATTCATAGATTTTAACCTGGATATTTGTATATGCTGGGTCAACACTGAATGAGCTTCCCCAATAAGAATCATATTCTCCTTCAGCTACTAAAACACCATTAGAATATACCTCAACATATATTTGTTCTTTTGAATCATTTTGAGTAAATTCTATTTCTCCAATACTTAAGGTATTAGTATCATTAGTACTATCATATCCAAATGAAGCAGTCATATTATCTAAATTATATGTTGATACATAATTGATATTCTTTGTTGCTATACCACTAGCTGAATCCTTATTAGTAACATCATATGAGCCACTTTCAATAAATTCATTTATAGCACCATCTAATAGAGAATGAACATTTATTGCTGCTTTATATGTAAAGTCCTCAAGCTTCTCTTTAAATATTGCTTCTACATAAACTATAGAGCTCTTTCCTTGGTTTGATAAATCATCTACATTTACAATATATCCTAATGATTGATCATCAGTATAATATTCATATTTATATGTATCACCATCTACTATAACACCATCATCAGTCTTACTCTTTAAAGGTACTAAAATAGTCTTATCCTTATATGTAAATTCAATGTTTTCATTTGGATCAAGCATTGCTAAATCAAGTGAAGCATCAATTATAGTATAATTATTTTCATCACGAGTTAAATTATACATAGTTGGATTATTTAAGAATACTGAATTAACATCAACCTTTGAGCATATGATTTTAGAATTCGCATATCCTGATATCTTTGTTTCGTATGTTAATCCATTTGAAATATCATCAAAGTATACATAGAATCCGAAATCATAATCTAAATCTTCTATATTTTCTAATTTATATGTTTCACTTGTTGTATATTCTCCATATTTATAAATTAAGCCATCAGTACCATGATATGTATAAACAATTCTATATTTATGAGAATAATTAGAATCTGTTACTGTATCCTTAAAGCCTGTATTAAAATAATAATTTACAGTACCATCATCATTTAAGGTTTTAAAATATGTTACAGGATAATTTATATTAAAATCATAAATACTTGAAAGATAATCCATACTATCAGTTGAACCAATTCCATTTATAAAGCCAGATAAATCAACTGTATCTGATGAAAATCCATCATCAGCTAAATCATATTTAATCTTTGAATAAGAGCTTGAAACTGAGAAATAACCATTTTCTAATTCTGATGCCATTTCAGTTTCATCATCACCATAGAATTTAGGATTAAATTCTAAATTAATTAGCTTATCCTTAACATAGGCCTCAAATTGGAAATTATAATTATCATAGAAGCTTCCCATGTAAGGAGCGTAATGTGATACTACTAAATTAGCACCTAAGTCATAATCAGTGATTGAAACTAGCTTTTCAATAGTTACACCATTATAGGTATAATTTATTACTCCTTCTATAGATAATAAATTACTATCTACCTTATTTAAAACTATTTCACCAGTCTCATTTTCAAATGTTATATTCTCTTCATTTAGATTGATGCTAAATGATTCAAATGTAGCACCATCAGGTAGCTTAATTTCATATGGAATATGAATTGCTCCATCATCATCAATATCAAAATTACTATCTAGTTCAATATAATTATCATTATCGATATGAATATTTTCTAATACTAATTCACCATATTTAACTAGAATATCATATGAAACTGGTTTAAAATCAGCTCCACCCTCCATGCCAAATTCTTCAGTGAATTGTCTTTCATCTATTTGATTTGTACCATCTTCATTATTAAGAGTAATAATTAAATCATATTCTTTTTCTAAAGCCCCTGCATTATTGCTTTGAATTCCAAAATAATAATCATTTCCTATTGCTCTAAAGCTCATATCAAATAGCTTTTGATCAATATCTACTTCATTAATTAGGGTAGACTCAAATTCAAATAGCTCCTCATCAACATATTTAATAGGAGTAAATTGTACATCAATATTTTTAATATATGGAGCTACATTAAAGCTTATCTCACTTTCATTAGATTCCTTTGAATCAATGATTTCTCCATTACTAATTAAATCAATTCTATATAATTCATTTTTATCAATAG
>Ga0247610_10002061_pt1 | contig 23827 bp, 19 predicted proteins | sample 174DNAGHGhighgp2_FD_193483 | JGI IMG/M metagenome (GOLD analysis project Ga0247610, IMG submission 193483) | Sheep rumen microbial communities from Palmerston North, Manawatu-Wanganui, New Zealand - 1742 DNA GHGhigh gp2 | ecosystem: Host-associated > Mammals > Digestive system > Stomach > Rumen...
GATTCTGGTACTATCTGCTCTCCGGGGTTGTCGGGGCGGGGGTGCTGCACTACCTCATCGCCAAGATCTTCGGACCGCTGCTGTTCGGGCGCGGCTGGTGCGGGTTTGCCTGCTGGACCGCGATGATTCTCGACCTGTTGCCGTACAAGCAGCCCGCGAAACCGCGGAAAAGCTTCGGATGGGTGCGCTATGTGATGTTCGCGCTGTCGCTCGCCATCGTCATCCTGCTGATGTGCCTCGGCAAAGCCGACAAAAACACGATGTTCTACCTTTTCGTGGCCGGGAATGTGCTCTACTACGCCGTCGGAATCGTCCTGGCCGTTGTGCTGAAGGACAACCGCGCTTTCTGCAAGTACATCTGCCCCATCACGGTGTTCCTCAAACCGATGAGTTACTTCTCGTTACTGCGTATCAAGTGCGACGAAGCCAAGTGCATCCATTGCGACAATTGCCTGAAAGTCTGCCCGATGGAGGTGGAGGTCAACAACAACTCGCGCAAGCGGAAGAACGCCACCGAGTGCATTCTCTGCCAGCAGTGCAAGAAGGCGTGTCCGGTGGGAGCGTTGAAATAGTTTTTTCCCGCAGACTTCGCAGACTATCGCAGACTATTATTCTGCGCGAATCATCGAATCACCCTTCCAATAACCATTTCCACGCAGGGATTATTTCAATGGTTCCATATTCATCTTCCAGTGTGCCCTCTTCGTCGTATGTGACAATGGCACGGCGGCGACAAGGGTGAATCCTCGGCAGTTTGCCAAGCGCACCGGATTCCCTGCGCAAAGTGTCAGGATCAGCAATCGAATAGGCAACTTGCACGGCGAGTTTGTCATCAGGCACATAGAAGTCCACCTCAATGTTGGCGTTATAGAAAAACACGCGCTCGTTGTCTTTGTCGTGTCCGTACTTGCGGAAGAGCGAAAGTGCCACCATGTTTTCCAGTAAAAGCGTTTCGCAATCCATCAGCTGAATCGAGAGCAGGCCATTGTCAATGAAATAATACTTGCAAACACTCTCTTTCTCCGTAAATGCCGACGCAATGTTCCTCAGGCGCAACAGTAGCCATGCATCTTCAGAAAAGTCCACATAATTGGAGACCGTCGGCACACTGATTTTGCCCGACACGCTGGAAAGGATCTTGGCAATGCGATTGTAAGAGATCGGCTGCATCACGCTTTCCGCCATCTTTTTGAGCATCAGCTGTAAAAGCTTAGGATTAGAAACACCATTGCGTTGGATGATGTCGCCAAGATAAATTTTCTGATATATGCTCGACAGGTAGCTCCTTTTGACGGGCAGGTTGATAGACTCAGGCAGACCGCCCCAGATCAAATATTCACGATACTCACTCATAAAACGCCCTTTCGATTCGGTGGCTGCTCGCGATAGCTCGTCAAACGGAATCTGCTTATAAGACAGGTATTCCCGAAAACTGAACGGATACACCTCTACGGGCAGGAAACGCCCTCCCAAGGATGCCATAATTTCCCTCGAAAGCATCTTGGCGTTGCTCCCCGTAATGAAAACGTTGTATTTTTTGTCAGCAAGGTTACGTGCAAACTTCTGCCATCCCTCAATGTTTTGCATCTCATCAAAAAACAGCATCGGACGTTTGCCATACATCTCTTGGTGGCATTCCAAAATCAAATTGAAATCGGATGCGGTAAATCCATCCAATCGGGTGTCTTCAAAGTCCAAATAGAGCATATCGGCCCACGTACGGCCGGCTTCCAGCATTTGGCGCATCTTCTGGAAGAGTAGAAACGATTTCCCAGAGCGTCGAACTCCGACAAAAACCTGCAAAGGAAAACTGTCTATGTCGTACTGGCGAGGGAAAACAGTGTATTGTTCGACATCCTTTTGATTGTCAAGGAGAATTTGTTTCAATGTGTTTCTTGCAATGGCCATAATTACAAACGGGTATTTTTATTAAACGGCATCTTATAAAACGGTGCAAAAATATAAAATTCCGCTTAACAAAATCCAATGTCAATTTTTTTGCGAATTTTCGTAGAACATCGCAACCTTTTTTCTGCGCAAATCAGCAGATTCTACGGGCATCCCACTACCACACAAACGGAATCACCTTGTACCGAACTTTCCGTTTATTTCAACACCTCCCAATGTCCGCTCTTGTTGCTGCCGACGCGAGTGATATAACCCGCTGCCTTCAACTCGCCGAGTCGGCGCTTGACAGTGGCCTCAGACACGCCCAACAGAGCACCGTACGCCGCATAATTGAGATCGTTGTCTTTCAATAGAGCTTGATAGAGCCGTTCCGTTATCGGGTCAGCGAAACGTTTTATCGGGTCAGAAAGCGGTTTTATCGGGTCAGCGGACTGGGATTCCTTGAACTCCTCAATCTCTTTGCGGATGTTGCGGGTGTGCTGTTCCAGCATAAACCGACGGAATAGTTCTGTACTTTCCTGTTCCCTTGAATCAACCAACGACTGGATGTACTCTGCTTTGTCTGCTTTGTTGATTTTCACGGGCTCCAGTCCGAATTCATATTGCAGATGATTCATCACCAATCTGGACATGCGTCCGTTGCCATCTACCCAGGGATGAATGGTCACCAATTGATAATGGGCATCGAACGTCAACAGATATTTAGCGATCAAATCGTTAGAATTGACAAGCTGCCGTCTCATTTCGTTCAACTGCAGACAGAACTCCTGCAATTTTTCCGGAACTTTCCGATAATCCATATAGGAGCGTCCACCGATTCCGGCGGTGACGCTGACTAAACGCAAGTCCCCTTTGGACGCATCAAATGAACCTTGCACTGTATTGTACGCACTTCCCGTGTTTTTCATAACCAGTGCGGACAATGTTTTCAGCATTTCCACGGAAAAATCCTTATGCTGCTCGGCAAGCTGCATTGAATGTTCGTAAGCCGCTTTCAGGTCAAGGTTCATCAGCTGTTCCTGCATACTTCGTCCCTTCGCGGCAATACCCTCATCAAACAGCAGCTGGTTCTCAATTTCCGTGACGGTACTCCCCTCAATAGCCGTGGAATGGGTAATAATGGAATACAGATAGAATTTTTTGTAGTCTATCTGTTCCGAAATTCCCAACGATTGATACTCATTGAGTGCGTCAAGCAATTGTTGTTCCTGTTTCGTGACCATCACAGCTGTTTTTCGGCTGCAAAAGTACTATTTTTCCTGATATTTTTCCCGCTGAATAGAACATAGCAGATCATTTTCCACACAAGTCTGCGAGTTTCGCGGGAAAACCATTCGGCTAATCCTCTTTCACAATCGGGTACAGTTCTACGAATTCGCCTTGATGGCTCTGACCGTCGTTGATGAGCTCGGCCATCTTCTCACCTACCGTGTCGATGTCGTGGAAGCCGGGGAGACTCATGTTGCCGTTGAGGTCGGTGGTGGTGGGTCCCGGGTGCACCGAGAAAATCTCCAGCGGGGTGTTGTGCTGCAGGAACTCGATGGCCATCACGCCCATCATGGCGTTCTGGGCGGCCTTGCTCGTCACGTAGGCCAACGGGTGCCAGTAAGGACTGATCTCCGACGGCACGGTGACGTTGACAATCCGACCGTGGTTCTTCGCAAGCAGAGGCATCAGCAGCTTGGTGAGCGCGAAAGTGCCGACGAAGTTCACGTCGAGGGTCTCCCGAATGTCGCTGAGTTCCGTATGAAGGCTGTCCACGCCCATGTCGCCTGGAATGCCGGCGTTGTTCACCAACAATGCAAGTTCAGGGTGTTTGTCGTTCAGCTCGCGGGCGGCGTTTTCCACGCTCGCAAGGTCGGCCAGCTCCACGCATACCCACCCGGGCACGTCGATGCCCAAGGCGGTGAGCTCGCGGATGGCCTTCTCAGCACGTTCCTGATTTCGCGCCCCGATGATGATTCTCCAGCCGCTCAGGCCGAGATGTTTTGCAATGCCGAATCCGATTCCTTTGTTGGCCCCAGTGATGAATGCAGTCTTTTCCTTCATTTTTTAACGTTTAGAAATTTGTTTGATAAGAGGCTGCAAAAATACACTTTTATTGTTTTCTCCCGCAGAAATCGCAAAATATCGCAGAAACTGTCGTTATTGCTTCGAAAAACACCGGATATCCGTCAGAGGCTATCCAACAATTCCTGACACTATGATTATGATCAGGGCAATGGGAGCGACGATGCGCAGGATGAAGTAGTAAAGTTCGAAGAATCTGCATTTCAGTGCGCCGCCGTTGGTGATCTCGTCCTTGACTTCCACCTTCGGGTAGAACCAGCCGAGGAAGATGGTCGTCGCCAAGGCACCGATAGGCACCAGGTAGGAAGCGGTAACGAGGTCGAAGAAATCGAAAATGGTGCGGTTGAAAAGCGTCCAGTGTCTGATCGGCCCGAACGACAGGGTGCAGAAAATGCCGATGACGAATATGCTAATCATGCTGATAATCGAGCTTTTGCGACGAGTCCAGTGGAGTTCTTCCACCGAGAAGGCTACGATGATTTCCTGCAAGGAAATGGTGGAAGTGAGTGCGGCAATACCTAATAACAGGAAGAAGACAGCGGCGAACAATCCTCCCATCGGCATATTGTTGAAAACATTAGGCAGCACCACATAGACGAGTTGCGGACCGCCGGCGGGATCCATCCCGAAGGAGAAGACCGCCGGGAAAATCACCACTCCCGCCAATATCGCCACCATGAGATCGCACACGGAAATCCACAGGCTTGTCTTGAACAGGGAATCTTCCTTGCGGATGTAAGAACCGTAGGTCACCATCGCGCCCATACCGAGGCTGAGCGAGAAGAACGACTGTCCTAACGCGCCTAACACGCCCGCGCCCGTCAGCTTGCTGAAATCGGGCTTGAAGAGGAATTGCAAGCCCTCTTTCGCGCCAGGCAACGTCAATGAACGGACAACCATCAGCAACAGCAGGACAAAGAGAACCGGCATCAGAATCTTGGAAATCTTTTCGATGCCCTTTTGCACGCCAAAGGAAATCACTAACGCCGTAAGCATCAGAAAACAAAATTGATACAGCAAAGGCCAGAAGGAACCTGCGGTGAAAGAGGCGAAGGCATCGGCGATCTCGTTGGGTGTCAGCCCGGACAGAGAGTTAGTACACGACAAGACGATGTAGTTGAGCGTCCACCCAGCCACCACGCTGTAAAAGGCGTAGATGAGAACCACCGCCAGTATGCTGAAATAGCCAATAGTGGCCCATCCTTTCTTGCGTTCCAATTTCTTGTACGCGCCCACCACATTGCTCTGTGTACGACGGCCTATTACAAACTCGGTCATCATCAGCGGGATACCAATCGCCAAAACAAAAAACAGGTTGACAATCAAGAATGCGCCGCCGCCGTTCTGTCCTAACATATAAGGATAGCGCCAAATGTTTCCCAATCCGACCGCACCGCCCGCCGCGGCCAAAATAGCTCCTATGTTCGAGGTGAAACCTCTCGATTTGTTATTGTCCATTTGCTTCTGATTAAATTATGGTCTTCTGACCGTTATGGGTATCGATAACCGTCGGGCGTATGCAATTCATCCCTACATTCATCGCATCATCTTATCATCGTCACTTTTCCCGCAGCCACTTAAATATCGTCTTCCATGACGGTTTTTTGCCATAGTTCAAGATGCCGATTCGATAAATTTTAGCTGACACCCAAATGCTTAACACGAGGAATCCGAGCGCAAGTCCCATGGAGAGAAATAGTTCCCACGAGTGAACGCCAGATGGCAGTCGCACCATCATCGTCACCGGAGATGTGAGCGGGATCATGGAGAGCCAGAACGCCAAAGCTCCGTCCGGATTAGTGGAAATGCTCGGGACAAAGACAATTGAAAGAATCAGCGGGAGCGTAATAGGCATCGTATATTGCTGAGAATCACTCTCGTGATCCACCACAGAGCCTGTTGCAGCATAAAGCGTGGAATAGATCAGGTATCCTACGACAAAGTAGAAAATGAAGCATAAGATAATCGCGCTAAACGAGATGGCGAAATAATTCTGAATCATTTCGAAAATGTTCTCGGGAGCGACAGACAGCCCCGCGCCTTCGGGCACCAAATCGCCGGAAGAGGTCATGTTGGTGACCGTTTCCACCTCTTCATCGCTGAAGAGATGAGGTGCAGCCAACTGCACACCGCCAAGGATTGCGGCCGACAAGGCTATCCAAATCACCAGCTGAGTGAGACCCACCAATGCAATACCGACAATTTTGCCGATAAGTAATTGCGTCGGGCGCACCGACGAAATCAGCACCTCCACGATGCGGTTGGACTTTTCTTCCAGCACACCGCGCAGCACCTGACTGGCAAACATAATGATAATGAAGTAGATAACAAGTCCGCACACCATACCGAAAATCTGGTTGATTTCGGCATCGTGCTCCTTTTCAACGCCCTGTTCATCGATCTGGATCGTGGCGGATTCCGCTTTTGCCAAACGCTGCATATTCTCGTATCGCGAAGGTTCTATATTCAAAGAATCTTTCAGCAATTGATTAAAAAAGATGTCATCCATCTGATCCTCCACCTCGGATTGCAGTCCAGTAGGAAGACTTTTCTTGTAGTAGATATTGGATTTCATGCCTTGCGAATTATCCAAGATCTGCAAAACCACATCAAAATCCTGTTCGAAGGCCTCTTTCTTAATCTGTTCAATATCTCCGGAACGATAACTGAACTCATAATGCTTGCTATCTTCAAAATTATTGATGAAAATCTCGCTCTCATCGACCACCAGAATTCTGGAAAATTGTCTCTGTTCATGGAGGGTGACCAGGAGAACAGGCAAAACGATCATGGCCACAAACAATATCGGCATCAAAATGGTAATGATGATGAACGATTTTTTCTGAATGCGCGTCAAGTATTCGCGTGATATAACCAATAGAGTCTTGTTATTCATGGCTGGAAAGTTGGTTCGCATTTTCCACCTGCTCGATAAAAATCTCATTCATGGTGGGCATTATCTCATTAAATGAATGAATTTCACTATATTGCATGAATAATTGCAACATTTCGTTAGTTGTTCGATTATCGGGAATCTTGATTTCAAAACGGGTATAATAATCATTAGTCGGACCATATTTAACAACAAACTGCTGATTATCAAGTCGTTCAAGTAATTCATCCGAAAAACGAGAGACCTCCACCGACATGATGTTTTTCTTAAAACGGTTCTTCACCTCGAAGATGTCGCCTTCGAGAATTTTGCGAGAACGGTTAATCAGCGCGATATGGTCGCAAATTTCTTCAACGGAGGCCATATTGTGAGTGGAAAGGACGATAGTCGTCCCCTCTTTTTTCAACTGTGCAATCTCATCTTTCAGCAAATTGGCATTGATAGGATCAAAACCACTAAACGGCTCATCCAGAATCAGAAACGATGGCTTGTGGAGGATAGTCGTGATGAACTGTACTTTCTGCTGCATGCCCTTGGAAAGTTCCTCCACGGGTTTGTTCCACCACTCCATAATGCCGAACTGTTCGAATTTCGCACGCAGACGTTTGTAGGCTTCTGCCTTTTCAAGTCCCTTTAACTGAGCAAGATATATCGCTTGTTCCCCCGTTTTCATCTTTTTATAAAGACCTCGCTCCTCTGGAAGATAACCCATGTCATAGATATCTTCAGAGGCTAACGGATGTCCTTTGAATAAGATTCGGCCCTGATCCGGGAAAGATATGCGCATCAAAATACGAATCAAGGTCGTTTTTCCAGCACCGTTAGGACCCAACAGACCAAAAACACAACCTTGAGGCACAGATAAAGAGATGTCATCCAGCGCCATAAAGTCAGAGAAGCGCTTGGTTACATGCTCAACGTCAATTATTTTCATACCGCAGCGTTGTTTTTCTTCTTTTTCTTCTTTTTCTTTTTCTTAGCACCGGCCTGAGGCGCCACATAAAAATTGGCGTTGGCATTGGCTATGTTAAGCAATTCTTTGGTGTTTATGAAATTGAAGTTCTCTGGCAGCGTAATCTTGTCGTCTGAAAGCTCTGAAAGCTGATGACGAATCAGCATATCGTTGACAGAATTTCGATTATATGTCAAGTACATCATTTTCAGATGATTAGCCAATAAAGGAGCATACTGGTTACGCACTTCTTCGGGATATTCGGAGACCTTTCGGATGAGATTTTGCATATTTACGCCGTAGGTGCGGAATCTCACTCTGTTTTTGTTGTTGTATGCAGGCTTCACGAATTCCTTTTTGGTCGTATCTGGCACCGGCCTTGGATAAGGGGAATCTACATCTAATTGATAATCAGACATAATGAAAAGATGATCCCACAATTTATTCCAGAAATCGTCATTATTGCGCCCAGTATCTTCGCTATTCTCTTTGGAATTGACCACATCGCTCATGATGCGGACGATAGCATACGCAGTGCGGGTGCGTTCTTCGCGATCCTCCACCTTCACACATTCTTCCACTAATTTCTGGATATTTCTCCCGTACTCTCTAATAATAAGCCGATTACGTTTTGTATTATATTCTACCATGTTATAATATTGCGTTTTCCTTTGAAAGCGCAAAGATACAATTTTTTCGGCTTCACTTCCCTTCTCGTTTCAAAATAATTAACACCGTGTAAATCAAAATCTTAATATCCATAAGGATAGACATATTCTCAATGTAGAGAATATCCCATCGGAGGCGCTCGAGCATTTCATCTACATTCTCCGCATAGCCGAAACGCACTTGTCCCCATGAAGTGATGCCGGGCTTCACACCGAGCAAGAGTTGATAATAGGGTGCTCGCTCCATGATTTGATCGATGTAATATTGCCGTTCCGGGCGCGGTCCCACCAATGACATCTCGCCCTTCAGCACGTTGAAAAACTGAGGAGTTTCATCCAGACGATACTGCCGCATGAACTTCCCGAACGGGGTGATGCGCGGGTCGTCGTCAGAAGAGAGCATCGGCCGGCCAGTCTCGGCATTTTCGCACATGGAACGGAACTTGATGATATTGAAAGGCTTGCCTAAAAAGCCGACACGTTCCTGACGGTAAAAAACCGGGCCCGGTGATGATTTTTTCACTCCTATGGCCAGACAAACATAGACTGGAGAAAGCAGGATAATAGCCAATAACGAAAAGACAATGTCGCAACCACGTTTCAAATAACGCTGCCATGTAGGCAGATATTCGGGGGTGATGGAGATCAACGGTTCATCAAGCACCGAGGAGGTTTTGACGGAACCCATCAGCACATCGTGTTCCTGCGGAACAAGACTCACTGTCAGGTTGTGGTTACGACGCACCAACGCCAACACTTGATGTATATATTTCCTCTGACCGTTATGCAATGCCACCACAATTTCTTCGACATGCTGGTTTTCAACAACTTGACTAATATCGGAAATATTCCCCACACACAATAGTTTGCCCTGCATCATATCGGGCTGATGATCATCTACACGGATATATCCCACAAAAATATGCCCAGAACGGGGATTCTGCTTCAGCACTGTTTCGTAGGCCTTAACCGCCATCTCATCGTTGCCCACAATGATGGTGTTGAAACCCGCCTCGCCACTATGTATCTTCTTGTTTACGTGGGAGGTGATGATTACGCGCGGAACATAGGTTAACAAGAATTGCCAGAAGAAAAGAAAAAGCAAATATTTCACATAATCGTGCGGGGATGTGACAATATCATCCAGAATGAAAATGAAAAAGAAAACCAAACAACCGAAAATTGTCACCCCAATGGTAGTCACCAGTTCATCCAGACGAGATTTTCTGACAATTTTATTATAATAGCCGAAAAAAGCATGGAAAAAGAGCCAATAGAGGGGATAAAGAAGCACTCCCGACCAGAATTTCGCATTGGTTTGGAGAGAAGCTATGATACTGGACAAATCCGCAGACTCGCCCACGTATTTACGATATGCGTACAGCCCCACCCAGGTCAAGATGGCAGCTAACACATCGAAAATCAAATAGATGCAGGTTAGTTTGGTTTTGTTCATGGGCACTACGCAGTACGAATGAAAATAACTTTGATATCGTCGATGTCAACGCGACTCACTTTTCCTTCATCGCCCACTCCACTCAGAATCAGATTCAACTGTGTGGCACCGCCAGTACCGTTATGATTGAGGTTTATGGTGTTGGTCAAATCGAGATGAATGGTTTTCCATTTGTCAGGGGAAGCATAAAGTCCTGCGATGGGATGCGCATAATAGGGGTTATATGCTGTGGACATTTTGACAGCCACACTCACGTTCACCTCGGTTTTATAACGCACCTCCAGCATCACCCGATAGCTGCCCACCGGAGCCACAAAAGGGGACGATGTAACATCAAAACTCAGTCCATTTTCATCGCTTAGAATGACTTCGCCGACGTTTTTACCTTCGAAAGTGGTCGGAATCAGGTTCTGTGCGTTCAAAGAGGAAGACGATGGAGTGAAAGAGGTACTGTTGGAAAATGTCTCAAAATAGGGGAACTTGGCGTACTCGCTATAGATGAATTTCGGTCGATTTTGAGAAACTTCGTAGGTTGTTCCTTTTTGAAGAAGCAGTTTCTGTCTGCAAATATTGATGAACGGATAACCCATAATCGTGTTGGTCATACCGTTCAAGGGGAATGCGGGAATGAGAACCAAAGTACTTGTATCAATGCTGTTTACATCAAGTACCGGCACCTTGCAGGGAAGTTCCCAACATCCAAGATTTTTATTGTTGACATAGACATTGACGTGGGTAAAGTCATGTTTAGTGAGAGCTTCCAAGTGCTCTTGGTCGAAATTCTGGTCATGCGTCTCATTGAACTTGCTCACATCGATGCAATTCACAAAATCTTCCGGGGTGATATAAATGTAAACCGGAGTCAAATCCGGCTCTTTACAGGAATTCACTAAAAAGGTTACGGCTATTATGCTTAAAATCAATAATATATACTTCCTCATAATCGAAAATTTCGATTGCATAACGATAAAATTAAGATATTATTGCAAATTAAAAAATTTTTTCGATTTTTGCGGCCATGAAAAATAGTGACTCGAACAAAAGATTAGGATATATAGCCATACTCTTGGCCATGCTCTTTTGGGGCCTCAGTTTTGTATGGATTAAACAATTATTAATCAACAACTTCCCTGTTTTCACCATCGTATTTATCCGGTTGGTGTTAGCTTCGATTGTGTTCGTCACTCTGCTCAAATTACAGAAAAAATTGCAACACATTGAGCGCAAAGATTACAAGGATTTTTTACTTTTAGCCTTTTACGAACCTTTTCTCTACTTCATTGGGGAGGATTTCGGTCTGAAGTACGTGGACGCAAGCTTTGCAGCCGTCATCATCGCCCTTATTCCGATAGTCATCTCCATCACAATGTATTTTTATGAGAAAGAGCCGATTAGATGGGAATTTGTCGTGGGTGCGCTTGTCTCCATGGGCGGTGTGATCCTGCTGACCATGAGTCCTAACGGGCAGATTGCATTCAACCTCAAGGGCACCATGCTGCTGAGCTTGGCGGTGCTGGCCGCCAGCGGATACAGCGTGCAACTCACCCGGTTGCTGAAGAAGTATTCACCCGCGACGGTGACCACTGTGCAGAACTTCATCGCTATTCCCTTCTATCTGCCTTTCATTCTGATATTTGATATCCACCAATGGCCTTCGCTGAACTGGAATTTTTCCTCTATTTCCAGCCTCGTTTGCCTCGCATTGCTCTGTTCTGCGGGCGCTTACATGCTCTACTCATACTCCGTCAAACAGCTCACAGTCAGCAAAACATGCGTGTTTACGAACCTAATCCCAATTGTCACGCTCTTGGTGGCCGCCGCTATCGGACAAGAAGCATTCACTTCCATCAAATTCTGGGGAATCTTGGTGATTGTGGTGGGCGTCACGTTCAGCCAGTTGAGAATAAGAGGATTAGAAAATAAGAAGATTAGAGGATAACGATAGATGTCGAAATTATTCAAGATATTATTATGTACGATGATGATCATCGGGATTGCCGTGCCTGCGTGGGCCCAACGCTCTCGTGTGACATTATCGGGCAGTGTGGTGGATGCCTCGAACGGGGAAACCCTGTTAGGGGTATATATCATCCTGACTGACCTCACGAATTCTTCCAATGTACAGGGCTGCGCTTCAAACCAAGCGGGCTACTACTCTATCACCGTGGTTCCCGGAAAATACAAACTAAGTGTCAATTACTTGGGATACAAAAAGATAGAAGACACAATAGCTTTAAGTCGCAATATCTCACGCAGAATTGAGATGGAGCCTTCTGCTATTACGGGCGAAGAGGTGGTGATTCAGGGCGAGCGCGGGAACGTCAATGTGTCGAGCGCGGATGTGGGCCGTATGGAACTGAGCATCCAGACCATCAAGGCATTGCCGGCACTAATGGGGGAGGCTGATGTTATCAAGTCTATACAGTTGCTACCGGGGGTTCAGTCGGGCGGTGAAGGCAACTCCGGTTTTTACGTGCGAGGGGGAGGCACCGACCAGAATCTCATCCTCCTTGACGATGCCACCATCTACAACCCCGACCATCTTTTCGGTTTTTTCTCGATTTTCAACGCTGATGCCGTGAAAAGCGTCGAACTTATCAAGTCGGGAATGCCGGCCTATTTCGGTGGACGCGCCGCTTCCATCCTGAACGTCTATCAAAAGGAAGGCAACATGAAACGTTACGAGGTTGATGGCGGCCTCGGGGTCGTCTTCTCGCACCTCACCGTGCAAGGTCCCATCGTCAAAGACCGTGCCTCCTTCCTGATTTCCGCGCGCCGCACCTACATCGATGTCCTTATGCAGCCATTTCTCAAGAAAGACAGTCCCCTAAAAGGGACCAATTTCTACTTCTATGACATAAACGCCAAATTCAACATCGTCATCAACCAGCGTCATCGCCTCTACTTTGGTGCCTATTACGGACACGACGTTTATGGTTTCAAGTCGAAAACCCAACAGACAAAAATGACTTTCCACTGGGGTAATGCTGCTGCTTCGGCACGATGGAACTTCATCATCGCCAACCAACTGTTCCTCAACACTTCCGCCACTTTCAGCTATTACGATTTCGGCACCGACATGGTGATTTCCCCCTACTCCTTCGGACTGGCGTCGGGTGTGCGCGACTACAGCTTGAAGAGCGAGCTCACTTGGATTCCGACCCCGAAGCATAACCTCCGTTTCGGCGTGCATGATGTGCTTCACGACTGCATTCCGGGATATTTCAACGTGGAGGCCGGCGTGGGTGTAAGCTTTGACTTGCCGAAAGCGCAACACTATTTCGGCAATGAGCTGAGCATTTATGCCCACGACGAATGGGACATCTCACCGCATTGGAAACTCAACATGGGCGTGCGTTACACCAACTACCAACACCTTGGCCCATTCACACGCTTCGTAATCGACGACTTCGGACACATTGTAGATTCCATCGTTTACCCAAAAGGGAGTTCCATCGCACAGTACAATCGTGCGGAACCCCGTTTATCGTTGCGTTGGCTAATAGACTCCACCACTTCCATAAAAGCCTCTGCCACATTAAACTACCAGTTTATGCATCAAGTTTCCATCGCAAGTATCTCCCTTCCTACCGATGTATGGATCCCCTCCACAGACCTTCTGAAGCCGCTCACTGTATTCCAATACTCTTTAGGTGTTTTCAAAAACTTCCATCATGACATGTTTGAAACCTATATCGACTTGTACTACAAGCAGATGTACAATCTCGCTGAATATAAAGAGGGGTTGGATCTCAGCATTTTGAGAACCAACGCCGATCAGTTATACACGTTTGGCAAAGGATGGTCTGCAGGCGCGGAGTTTTTTATCAAGAAGTCGAAGGGACGTTGGACAGGCTTCATCGGCTATACGCTTGGGTTCACGCGGCGACAGTTCGACGACCTCAACGGCGGGAAACCATTCTGGGCGAAATATGACCGCAGACACGATGTCTCCATCAGTATCTCTTACGAAATTATACGTAACAAGTTGAAAGCATCCGCGTTATGGGTCTTTCAATCAGGCAACACCATGACCGTCCCTCTCGGCTACTATCTATACATGGGCTCCGTTGTCACCGAATTCAGCGACCGCAATGCATACAGAGTCAATCCATACCACCGACTCGACATCTCCGTCGATTGGACCATCAAGAAGACCTCCAAGTTCGAAACGGGCCTGAACTTCTCGATTTACAATGTCTATAACCGACAGAACCCCTTCTTGGTCTTCTTCGAAACCACCGTTACCACCGATGGCGGCGACATGACGAGTTTCTCTATGCAAAACCACGCTTACCAGATGAGCTTGTTCCCGATTATTCCTTCTGTGATGTGGACGTTTAAGTTCTGACGATGAATGACGATGAATGACGATGAATGGCGATGAAAAAAAAGAGGGTGTGTCATAAGTCTGTTTTGGCAAAAATTGCTATTTGATTATCAGATAGTTACAAATCGAAAAATGCCGATTTTTGGACTTTTGACACACCCTCTTTTTTGTGATTACTGTTTTGCGATGGGAGGGATACCGCCGCCGGACTGGATCCAGTCGGCGGCTGTTTCGATGATATTGTCCTTGCCTTGGTCCACAGCAGCGGGATCGAGAAGCACGTGCACATCTGGCGGAACGCCGTTCTCGTAGTTGCCGCCATCAAGCGCGATGGTGCGGGAGCAGCTGAAACGATAGAACCAGCCGTTGGGCAGTGCACCCCCGTTGGGCAGTCCTGTGCCACCGCCCGTGTAGTCACCAAACAGCTTTACGTTGTCGAATGCCTGCATGGCGAGGGAGAAGAACGATGTTGCGCTAAATGATCCACGGTCAACCAAAACAGCCACGGGTTTGATGTAGGGGGTGTTCTTGCCCAAAATGCTACTGTCGGGGGCGAAATCATCCAAAAGAGGAGTGAAATCGTTGTGGTCGGGACCCGCTTTGTGCTGCACTGAATAAATCTTCTGATGGTGACAATCGAAAATACTCATCAATTTGGCGACGTTCGAGATACTGCCACCGCCATTCTGACGCAAATCGATAATCAGACCGGCGCAATCTTTATACATATCCGTAACATGTATCAAATCATAATCGCTAAGACTTGATGAAAAGGATGCGTAACGGATGTATGCCACCTTGCCGTAGCGGATGGCGTTGTGTTTCAGCGAGCCTGTCTGGTGACCTTGCAGTGTCAGATAGTTGAGTGTAATCAGGTCTTCGTCAAAACAGTTATACTCACTCATCCAATAGGAAATAGTATCACTGCGCATGATGTCGAATTCGTTCCATAGGTTAGTATGGCCATCACGCAACGTGTTGAGCATGGCAGAACAAACGCGGAACAGACTGTCGTCGCTCATCTCGTCATTGACCATAGGGCTGTAAACCCTATAAACAGAATCCCAATCCACGCTCTTCACATCGAAGAAGGTGTACAGTTGATCCACTCTGTTCCACAGATAATCGAAAACATGAGTGGGGGTTTTATCCTCGTCTCTGTCTAAAAACAAATGTTCGCAAGAGGAAAGAGCCGTTGCCAAAAGGCACAATATGATGATATGGATTTTTTTCATTGCAGTGAGGAATTATATTTTGAACATGAATTGTAAATATCCCGTTCTACAGGCATTGTCGTACCGATAAGTCCCTTTCTTTCCAGTGGAGAACAAATCCACTCGATGGCCGAACGAGATACGGTTGCCATTGCGCAAATTGACGGTGAGCCCGATGTCGTAGGAGTAGCCTGGGAACCATTTGTTCACCGGCTCATTCGATCTGGTCAGCAATGCCATGACATCGTCGTCGTTCAAGGGAGGTTGCACGTAGGCGAATCCAGGTCGAGAGCCGAACGCAAACAACGGCAAAGAGAACTTGAGAGCTGCGGTCAACCACGGATGGGACTTGTCGTTCTTGTCGTAGGCGAAATCGCACTGCACCAGCTCTTCTGCGGAGAACACCCCGAAAATAGAGAGTGTGGTCTGGGCATTTTGCAAATCAGGAAGGAGTTTCACATCCGCAAATCCGCCCACGGAGGCACCCGACCAAAAATGCCAGCGGCTCCCAGAGGGTTTCAGGCAGCTGTAAAGAAACTCCAGTTTAGTATTGAATCGATGCGCAGTGCCTGAAAGATTGATCGTCAGCGTGGGCAACCATCCAAAATCGAATTGAATATGGCAACGATCCCACTCGTCGGTGATTCCAACTTGCACACCGGCCGTTAAACCGAAGAATGAATACGGGACAACGCTTTTTTCGACGCAGGTGGTGACGCCCAGGTCGCCCCTGAGATTGAGGAAGAAGGAATTCCCTTTTCCAGCAGTGGCAATCTGAGCGGAGGCTCTTGCGCCTACAGCCAGCAACGCCATCACAACGATGGTTTTCAACAGTAGTTTTTCACTCATAAGCCGATAGTTATAATTTGACGGCAAATGTACGAAATTTTCGCAAACGGAATTTCTGGGTCCTTGCACTAAAATCCTTCGACTTGGCGCCTCCCAAGGACAAATTGTGAACGCAATAAATTGTAATGACAACATAAGATAAAAAATTATATCTTTGCAGTTTGAAAAAATAACGAACCTATGCCAACAACAACCATTCTGTATGCGGCTCTGACAGTGGGACTTACGGGTCTTATCGCCGCAGTGATTTTATACTTTGTGTCGAAATTCTTCTATGTGGAAGAGGATCCACGCATCGATTTGGTGCAGGCGTGCCTGCCCAATGCCAACTGCGGCGGCTGCGGTTTCGCCGGCTGTCGTGCTATGGCTGAGGCCATTGTGAAGAACAACGACCTCAACGTGGCATACTGTCCCGGCAGTGACACCGCCAAAATTGCCGAAATCATGCACCTGAGTGCTGTCGATCACGAACCACAAGTTTCTGTGGTGCGCTGCAACGGCACCTGTGACCACGCGCCGATGAAGTCGTTCTACGACTCCGCGCTCACCTGCGCTTTCGCAAACACCCTGTTCGCGGGCGAAAAAGCCTGTCCGTTCGGATGCCTTGGCTGCGGCGACTGCGTGGCGGCCTGCCAGTTCGACGCCATCCACCTCAACCCGGAGACTCATCTTCCGGAAGTGAAGGAGGAACTCTGCGTAGGATGCAAGGCTTGTGCCAACGCCTGCCCGCGCAAAGTGCTCGAAATCCGCGACAAAGGCAAGAACCACCGCCGCGTCTATGTGGCCTGCAACAACAAGGAGAAGGGTGCTGTGGCCAAGAAAAACTGCTCTTCCGCCTGCATCGGCTGCGGCAAGTGCGCCAAGGTGTGCCCGTTCGAGGCCATCACCGTGGAGAACAACCTCGCCTACATCGACTACCACAAGTGCAAAGCGTGCCGCAAATGCGTGGACGAGTGTCCTTCCGGCGCTATCCTCACCGTCGGCTTCCCGCCCAAAAAGGAACCCCCGAAACCCGAACCCGTGGCAGAACCTGCCTCCGAACCCGCACAAGCATAAAACATAATTCCAAGAGGGCTGCAAGCCCGACACGTGTCAACCCAGGGCGAACGCAGTGAGCCCTGGAGCAGAGCAACCAGGACGAAGCGAAGTGAGCCCTGGGATCAACAAACGAAAATCAATCAAAATGGAAAATACAGTCGCAACCCTCGAACAGAGAATCGAAGACAATATCAAAGAAAGCGCAAAGCAAATCAAGAAGATGAATCGCAAGACTTTCCGCATGGGCGGTGTGCACCCCGAAGCTAACAAATTCGCGCACTCCGCACCTGTGGAGACCTTCCCGTTACCCGATGAGGCTGTCGTCTATATGACCCAGCACCTCGGTGCCCCGGCCACCCCCATCGTGCAAAAAGGCGACAAGGTGAAGGTTGGCCAGCTCATCGGCAAGGCCGAATCGTTCGTCTGCGCCAACATCCACGCCCCCATCTCCGGCACCGTCGTCAAAGTCGATCAAGTGGCCGACATCACCGGATACAAGAAACCCGCCGTGGTGATCAAACGCGAAGGTGACGAATGGGACGAAAGCATCGACACCTCGTTAGACATCATCCACGACATCAAGCTGAAGACCAAGGAGGAGATTATCGAGCGCATGAAGGACCGCGGCATCGTGGGTTTAGGCGGTGCCTGTTTCCCGACGCATATTAAATATATGTTGAAACCGGAGCAGAAATGCGAGTTCCTGATCGTCAACGCAGCTGAATGCGAACCGTATATCTCCACCGATAACCGTGTGATTCTGGAGCGTTGCGAGCAGTGCATGATCGGTATCGAGATTGCGCTCATAGCGTCGGGAGCCCCCAAAGCCATCATTGGCATCGAAGAGAACAAGCCGCGCGCTATCAAGATGCTGATGGAGACAGCGAAACGCTACCCGAATATCGAAGTACAACCTCTGAACATCAAATACCCACAAGGTGCAGAGAAACAGTTGATTAAAGCTATCACAGGCAGAAGCGTCCCGAACGGTGCGCTGCCGATTTCCGTGGGATGCATCGTCAATAACATCACCACGATGTACACCATCTACTTGGCCGTACAGAAGAACAAACCGATCGTGCAGACCTACACCACGGTCTCTGGCCGCTCGCTGCGCCCCGACCAGTGCAAGAACTACCGCCTGCGCATCGGCACCCCGATCCTTAGCGTGCTGCAGTCGGTGGGCATCCCCGAGGACACCGGCAAGATTATCTCCGGCGGCCCGATGATGGGCAAGGCCATCGCCAACTTAGGCGCCTACACCGCCAAGGGCATGTCGAGCCTCCTGTTCATGAACGAGGAAGAGAGTGCGCGCGGTGAAGTGCATCCCTGTCTGCGTTGCGGCAAGTGCGTGAGCGTCTGCCCGATGGGGCTGGAGCCCTATATGCTGCACACCTTCACGGATCTGAAACGTTGGGACGACACCGAGAAATACGGCATCATGAACTGCATCGAGTGCGGTTCATGCGCCTTCATCTGCCCCTCGAACCGCCCGATTCTGGACATGATCCGCGTCGGCAAGGCCAAAACCGGCGGCATTATCAGAGCAAGAAGCGCGAAATAGTATTCGATCGCTAAGAAAATGAACGAAACGATCGCGGGCAAGATGTCCGCGATTTTTTTTGTAGGGACGGCATTGATTTTTGTATAACTTTGCAGCTCATAAAACATATAGAATATGAAACACCTTATATTGAACGTAAATAATTGTAAAACAGCGTTTTTAAAACAAATTTGCTTTATTCTTTTCCTCATGTTATTGTTCGCGAGTGCCTATGCGCAAACTCCGGCGAAATATTGGGTGGCGTTCACCGACAAGAAGGGCTCCCCCTACTCTATCACCAAACCCGAAGCTTTCCTCTCACCACGCGCCATCGAGCTGCGCAAAGCGCACGGCATCGCCATCGACGAACGCGACCTGCCCGTAAATCCCGACTATGTGCGACAGGTGCTTGCCCTCGACACCGCCGCCCGCTGCTTCACCACCTCCAAATGGCTGAACGGCATGACCGTCTATGCCATGCGTGATGACATGAAGGAGGCCATCGAGAAACTGCCCTTCGTGGATTCCGTGCAGCGCACCATCGCCATGAAAGAGCCCGAACCGCCCATAGAACCCGCCTACGTTTTCCCTGAACACAACGGCAAACCGGCATTCTCCTATCAGTCTGACATTCAAAAGAATAATGACTTCGATTACGGCAAAGCTGCGTCTCAGGTGCGCGTAAACAATGTGCACTGGCTGCATCGCATGGGATTCCATGGCGAGGGTATGCAGATGATGATCCTCGACGGCGGTTTCCAGAATATAGACACTATCTCCTGTTTCGAAATCCTGCGCAACGACAACCGGCTGCTTGGTGCGCGTAATTTTGTGCAACCCGAAAAAGACCCGATGCGCAAGCACACGCACGGCACGATGGTGCTCTCTTGCATCGCCTCTTACCTTCCCGGACTGCTGGTCGGTACCGCCCCAATGGTGCAGGTCTATGTCGCACAGACCGAAGACGGTCGCAGCGAGAACCGTATTGAGGAGGACAACTGGGTGGCCGGTTTGGAGTACGCCGACAGTCTTGGTTGTCAAGTGCTAAATTCTTCGTTAGGCTACACCACTTTCGACGACACGGTGAACCAGCGCACCTACGCCGACCTGACGGGTGAGGTGAGCCGCGCGTCGAGAGCCGCCACCATCGCCGCATCCAAAGGCCTGTTAATCTGCAACAGTGCGGGTAACGAGGGCGGCAAGAAGTGGAAGTACATCGGCGCACCCGCCGACGCGAAGGATATCATTACCGTCGGTGCTGTGAACACCAAGCGCAACCGCGCCTACTTCAGCTCGTTCGGTCCCACCGCCGACGGCCGCATCAAGCCCGATGCCTGCGCCGTGGGGCGCAACACCTACATTTCCACCCCAACAGGCATCATTACAATCGCCGACGGCACCTCCTTCTCCTCCCCAATGCTCTCCGGCATGGTCGCCTGTCTGTGGCAAGCCTTCCCCGAAAAGAGCAACTACGAAATCATGGATGCCATCCGTCGAGCCGGCGACCGAAACACCAGCTTTAATGGCAAAGTCATAGTACAGCCTGACACTAACGACGGCTATGGATACGGCATCACCGATTTTCTTAAAGCATATAATATATTAATGTATAGTGAAGCTGATGTTTTCTTCAAGAATTACTCCACACAAGACGGGATCTTCTCCGTCATGACGGTTGCCGGCGATACACCCGACAAGGTGATAGCCATCCCGTATGAAGTTGTCAACGGCCAGGTTGTCAAAGGGAAGCCGCTCAACCTGAAAGTCAAAACGGTTATTGAGGAGAAAGGCTTTTACACCTATGAGATCAAGCTCCCGAAACTTTCAAAGCGGAAGCCTTACCAGCTCTACCGCATTGATTTTATCATGGCCGGCAAAACGGTAAGCCGCATTGTAGGACAAGAGTGGCCGCTGGAAGAGAAATAGAATCCTCTCATCCTGAACAATCTCGAAAAAATATATGCAAATCAACCATTGACCGTAACTACGAGCAATATGAAACGATATACCTTATTATTATCTGCATTGCTCATCCTGCTGAACGCTTGTCAACACAAGACCTCCGCCCGTAAACATATTGAGGGTCAAGTATTTGGAACGACATACTCCATCACTTGTGTCACAAATCCCGACGACAAGCGTCCGCTGCCGCACGCGCAAATCGACTCGCTGTTGGCGGAATTATCGCACACCTTCTCCATTTTCGACACCAACTCGCTGATATACCGCTGGAACAAGGGAGAAGACGTTCCGTTGAACGAGGATTTCCTCAACGTTCTCCGACTTTCCAAGACAATCAGCGCCAATACCGACGGCGCATTCGACTGCACCGTGCAGCCGTTGGTACATTTGTGGGGGTTCGGCAAGGACGGCGTGCGGCACACGGTTGGTGACGACACCCTTGCAGCGATTCGCGAGTTCGTCGGTCTCCAACTTGTTGACTTGCAAGGCGACAGCATTCTACGCAAAGATCCGCGCGTGCAGCTGAACTTCAACGCCGTGGCGAAAGGCTATGCGGTCGATCGGGTGGCCGACTGGTTGGTGGAGCAGGGCTACACGGATTGTCTTGTCGAGATCGGCGGGGAGGTAGTAGCCCGCGGCAACAAGAACGGCAAGCCCTGGAAAGTCGGCATCCAGCGACCGACTGAGACAGCTGACGGCGACAAGGAGAGCATCGAGTCGATGGACCTGAAAGATCATCGCGCCGTGGCCACGAGCGGCAACTACCGCAACTATTTCGAGGAGGGCGGCGTGCGCTACACCCACATCCTCGACCCGCGCACCGGCCAGCCCGAGCGCACCAACCTGCTGAGTGTCACGGTTCTCGCCCCCGACTGCGCCACCGCTGACGCCTACGCCACCGCCTTCATGGTGCTCGGCCATGAGAAGTCCGCGCAAATCGTGAAACAGCATCCGGAATTGGAGGCGTGGTTTATCGTTGCGGAGGAGGACGGAAAGTTCACGATAATGCGATAATCTTTTTTGCCCCCATGCAATAAATCTATAACTAATACGTTTATTAGTTATAAACCTATTAGCTCAAAGGTATGGAAAAACCATTTGAATTCGGAAAGACTGTCAGCGGCAACACTTTCACAGACAGGGAAAAGGAGACGGCCAAACTCATCTCCAATTTCAATTATGGCGTAAACACGTTCATGGTTTCCCCCCGCCGGTGGGGAAAAACATCCTTGGTAAAGAAAGTGAAAGGATTAACGGAAAACAAAAACCTTAAGGTTGTGTATGTGGATGTTCAACGTTGCCGAAATAAGGAAGAGTTCTGCGAACGGCTTGCTTCAGCCGTACTGACCCAAACGGCAAACAAGATGGAGGAATGGATGGAAAACGCCAAAGATTTCCTCAGCCGTTTCAGCATTGGTGTCAATGCCAACCCAGATCCTATTGGCGAAATGACTTTAAAACTGCAACTCTCTCCAAAAGAGCGTTCCATAGAGGATTTACTTCAACTTCCCGAACGTATTGCACAGCGGAAAAATCTACGGATAGTCGTATGTGTTGACGAGTTCCAACAAATTGGCAATTACACAGACTCGCTACATTTTCAAACCGAGTTACGATCGGTTTGGCAACATCACGAACTAACATCCTATTGCTTGTTTGGTAGCAGGAAACACATGATGGAGGCACTTTTTGATGACGACACTAAACCGTTTTACAAATTTGGGGACATCATGTATCTGCCGCGCATTCCCGCCAACTACTGGGTAAAATACATCACTGACAAGTTCAAGCAAGCGGAAAAACAGATCACAAGAAATCAAGCACTATGGATTGTAGAACGGGTTGACGGGAACTCTTCATACGTGCAACAGCTTTCTTGGTACGTGTTTCAAAGGACTTCTCGAAAAGTATCAGATGGAATACTAAACGAGGCTCTCCGTGAACTAATCGAGCAGTGCAACGACATTTTCGAGGCTAAAACTGACGATCTGACAGCCTATCAAATGAATTTTCTTCGAGCCATCGCAGATGGACACCACACAGGACTCTCTTCTGCTGAAATTATTCAAAAGTACCATTTAGGGTCATCCGCCAATGTTTCTATCATAAAAAAATCCCTCACAGACAAGGATCTCATCCTAACCGAAAACAAAGAAATCTTTTTATCTGATCCTGTCATGGGCCTTTGGCTACAACTGGACCAATAAATGTTAACCTCAAAACCACGGTGGTTCATAGTCGCGGAGGAGGAGGACGGAGGGTGGAAGGTAATTAGGAATTAGAACTGACAAACAAGGCAAAAAAAAATCAAGAGTGCCAATTAGATTTTTTGTATCTTTGCCGAAAGTTTTGCGCACAATATAAACTGCGTAAAACAACGAAATATCTTTTTACACATAGTATTATATGCGTAACGAATATATATTTGACCCATACCCTTTGTCGCAGACCATGCAACGGTTGGCTGCGAATCTCCGTGCCCGTCGTTTGGAGAAAAAACTATCCACCAAGAGCTTAGCGACACTGAGCGGTGTTCCGGCCTCCACTATCCAACGGTTTGAACTGAAACATGTCATTTCGTTGGAGTCCTACGTCCGGTTGGCAAAGGCCCTCGGGTACTCCGAAGAGATGATGCAGCTCCTTGCCGAGCCGAAATACGACACGATGGAGGAACTGCTGGAAATAAACAAGAACAAAACCAGAAAACGCGGCGTATGATAAGAGATATGCAATATGTACGTGTGATGTACCATGGACACAACGTGGGAACACTTTCCATGGGCACTGGCTCGTCAAATTCCGGCATATCTATGACCTGCAGGACATCGGGCAAATGGAATACCGCTATAATGAGGTCGCAAAACGGGCAGGCATTGACGTTCCAGAGTTCCGATTGATGGAAGGGAAGTATTTTGCCACGAAACGGTACGATATCGATGAAAAC
>Ga0247610_10002062_pt1 | contig 23827 bp, 31 predicted proteins | sample 174DNAGHGhighgp2_FD_193483 | JGI IMG/M metagenome (GOLD analysis project Ga0247610, IMG submission 193483) | Sheep rumen microbial communities from Palmerston North, Manawatu-Wanganui, New Zealand - 1742 DNA GHGhigh gp2 | ecosystem: Host-associated > Mammals > Digestive system > Stomach > Rumen...
GGCATTTTATACTCCTATCATTGGTATTAAACCATTAAGTTCAATTTCTTCATAAGTATCTGTAATTATTGTGGTATATATTTTATATTGTCTTTGAGATTTTTTATTAAAATTGCCATAAACTATTTCTACAGTAGTATCTTGTACAGATGTTACACCTTCCACTGACATAATAGCTTCTTCTATATCTGCTATTAGCAAAGACTTGTTTTGAAGTCGTGTACCGTAAGGTATACCGTAATCACTATCCAAAAACCAATCACCAGCCCAGCATTGAATAGCTAATTTTACTTTTTGAATAATTAAGTTTCTGCCAGTAATATAGTTGTTGTATATAGCTTTATTATCAAAATCTAAAGTTAAATCTCTCATTGGTATACCTGTGTTTTACTTTTCTATTTTAGAACAAGATTTAACAAGTGAAATAAACAATATTATGGTCTAATATCATCAATTGTTATGGGGTCCATTGTTATATTTAGTTTATCATAATTTAATTTTGTACCATCTTTTAAAGTATGGGCTGGAATTTGATTTTTTAAATCAGCTAAAGCGTTTATTTCAGACGTAAGTTGTATTAATTTAGGTGTAATAGAAATTGTAAAATCTGTAATTAAATCCATAGCATTTTGATACGGCTTTGTATATAATTGAATTATAGATGAAACAATTGATACTATTGTATCTATACTAATTTCACCAGTTATAAATTGAAGATTTTCGACTATTTCGTTAGACGAAGCCCAAGTCTTTTTTAATTTATCAACTACTTTTTGTCTCTGTATAGCAAGTTTTGAATTTATTTCTTGACTTGCATGCTCACACATTTCATCAACTTTTTCTTGAGCTTTATCTTTTGGAAACTCTTGTATATTATCAATTTGACCTAAATAATTAGTAGTAACTTCTGTTACACCCTTAATTGTATCAGATAAACTATCTATATTATTGCATAAATTTTTACCTACATCTGTTTGAGCTTCAGTCATCGTTCACCTTTCTAGTTTATTGACATTATAATACCATCTACTACACTTATAGTTTTACCGTCAACACTTCCAAATGTCCCAGTAGCACCGTTTTGTATATTAACATCACCGTTTAAATTTATTGACGGGGATGTTATTGTCGTACCAGTAGAAGATGTAAGGTTTATGGAAGATTTAGAAGTAGCATTATAATCACCTATATCACTTGCATATACTTTATAATTACCATTTTTTAAACCTAAAACGATAGGTTGGTTCACTGGTATGTCTATAAGTTTGTTGTTTGGTATAAAACCATTTATAAAAATACCATTATTTAACGAGTGATAATACGTATCACCTGTTAAAGCTTGATTACCACTATCTATAAAATTATAAGCATTAAAATCCAAAAATTCTACAACGCCAGTATCACCTAATTGTACAGGCGTTATTATATAAGCGGAAGATGTATAGTTATTATACAACAATGGTATATTTAAAAGAAGTGGAAATTTAGAATAATACCCAAATCCCGTATCTTCTTCACCAACTATTTCAACATCAACAGTTGCACCATATATAGCTACAACTTTCGCAGGTAAATGTACACGAATTTGTTTAGAGCGTTCATTATCTACAATTTCTTGTCTTGTACTATCTTTTTCAGCCCTTAAAAGTTTACTGTATATACTTTCTGGTGTATTATTCATATTTTACCGTCACTTTTGTTTCACACTCTTCACTATAATTAGAAAAAGAATTTTCAAGTTTTACTATTTGAAAAACTCCGTCTATTTCTTGTCTTTTATTCATTAATTTTACAAAACCATTTACAGCTAAAACTGGTAAATAAGGTGCACTAAATTCTATTTTTTTATCTTGTAAATATTTAGGTTGTTGAGTATTATCTTCGTCAAATTGATAATATATGATTACACCTTCTGGATTTTTACTTGACACGTAAACGGTGTTATTTTGTATAGAAGCGGTACATCCGATGTAAGATGCGACCTTACTTAACGAGTTTCTTACATTATCATGTATTATGATAGGAAATGTTACATTTGTTAACTTGACATTTTTGTCAAAAACTATTTCCATACCGATACTTTTAGCAAGGTCGGTTAATATTTTTTTTACATTAAACCCAGTTTTATATGATTTTGATACAAAAGTACCTATATCGGCACCATTACCCTCTTGTAAAATTATTTCTAAATAATCGTCAGCATCATCAACTATTTGTTGTATAGACGGGGTAAGATATTTTATTTTTGTAGTTGAAGCCCCCTTTTTTGACCTATTTTTGTTATATACTGGTTTTGATTTCTTTTCTGTATCTTTTGGTAAACCTTCAAAAGCCCTTTGCCATAAAAGTTGTCCATTTTCATCTTTTGCACCATATTGACTTGTATATATTTCTACATATTTACAGTCTTTTATTATTTGGTTCATATGTTCATCTGTAAGATTATAAATACGCAAGGTGCACTCATTAGGGTCTTTCTCATCGGTAAACGTGGCTTCAAAATTCATATCAGCATCTTCAATTTCAATATTTGGACCGTAAATTTTAACTTTAATTCTATTACGAAATTCAAGCAAATCAGCCATTATTACTCACCTACCGTTTCAGTGTCTATAATATGTCCATCATCGTAAGATGTAAATTGAAAATAAAAATTGTGTAAAGTGTCTTGATTTAAAGGTAAATTTTTGCCATCTAAATCATAGCAATTTATATAGTATGGAAATTCCATGCTATTATTAGGTTGGCACAAACAACTTTCTAAGGTTATAATTTTACCAGCGATTATTTTATTGCTATCGCTTATATCATTTTTATATATATCTACGAATACATTTTCATCTCTTCCAGAAGACCTAAACACAAGAATTAAAGTCATTTCTGAACCAAGTTGAAATATTTGTATATACTTCATATATGTACTTATATTTGGTAATTTCATTAAACTTATTCGCATATTTTGTTTACCTATTTGTTCGATAATTTTTTTGCACCATAGCTCCAATCCATTTTAGGTGCTTGTTTTTGTAAATTATATACTTTAAAAATTACTGACCCGTCACTTGTATTAAATTGACCGCCACCAGCATAATTTACACCTTTTATCAATACCCTACCTAAATTTCCCCTACTATCGTATCCAATACGAGTATATTTTGTAGGAACCATCACATATTCTGCATTTCTCCCTTGGTATACTCTTATATAAGTCATTTTGTCGTGAGACACAGCAGCTAAATCTGGCATATCATTTGGATGTTTTTTATACCATACCATATCATAATTATCACCATTTATTTTGTTATTATGTTTTAACCATTGTGCACCATCTTCAACCGTTTTAAAATTACCATATACAGTTCCAGTGCTTTTGTTATAGCTTGTAGTTAATAATGTTAATTTGCCACCATCTCCAGTATACGTTCCAGTATGTCTGACACCAGTAGTTTTACCTCCATTCCTTCCATTTAACCTAGCACTACCACCAGCACCATATCCTCTTGTAGCACCATAGTTATCGCTATCAGAATAGCCTTTTTTGTTTACAGTTGGGAAATATTTTCTATCTGATACAAATGTTTTTGTTAAAAATTCTTCAATAGGCTCTATAGTAAAAGAACATTCATATCCATTACCACTTCCTTCGTCTTTTGTAAATGACAAAGAAGAAAACACCACATTAGATTTTTTATACATATGACCAGAAGATAAACGTATATAAATATCAAAAGCAGTATAGCTATTAGCTATTTCTATGAGTTTGTTTTTTACTTTTTCAATATTGTCTATTTCTCTTTCATAGTCGTATCTTGAACTTAAAACCTTATTGGTTAATTTAACTGTAAATTCCTTTTTGAATGGTTGAGGCAATAAATGTGTTGTATAATCAGAACCGTTTTCTACTTTTCTGCGTGGGATTGTAATTTCATAACTTTCAGTGTCAGACATTGTTACGCCAAGTAGTAAACCAACATATTTAACATCTCTGGTATCAGAAATAACAGAATTTACTTTACTAGGTGTTTTATGAAGTTTATTTCTTACAAATTGTTGCAATTTATTTTTTGTCTGTTTACCAAGTTCTGCCATAAAACCTATAGAATTTTCGCTTGCAATTGAAGCAAAAGCTTCATGTGGGTCTGAAAACCCAATAGAATTAGCTACTTTTTTAGCAATTTCACCAAAAACATTTACTGTTAAATTAATAGCATTATTAGTAACTTTTTTGCTATCACCAGTTATCATACCTATTAACGCATTTACAACTACTCTTTTTGTACCAGAAGGTAAAATATTTTGTGACAAATATTTAGCTATGCTTTCTACATTTACATATCTTCTATTACCAGTATAAGCATAGCTTGTATTTACTAAAGAGTTATTTATTGCGTTGTTTAATTGGGTGGTGTATTCTAATTCTTCGGCTTGGCTTGTTGCTAAATCTTCATATGTGCTATATATAGAGCCACTAATTTTATCACGCCAAACTATTGTTAAATAATTATTAGGTGCGAGTTTATCAATAGTAATTGTATTAGGGTCTGTTATTCCACCATTAGGTAAAGCTACTTGTGTAGCTTTTTGTATAGCGTTTGCTAATGATGGTACAGTTGTTCCGTTTATTGCGTTTGTTATTGCGTTTTGACTCATATATTATCCTCTATTTAGAACGAACCAGCAAATCCTTCTACTTTTCCTATTCCACTTTCAGGTTTGTTAAATAAATTAGACCAAAAACCTTCTTTCTTCTTGTTATCTTCTAATGTTGCACGTTTAATCATATCTTGTAATTCTTCATATGTTAAAAAGCTTCCATTAAATTGAAGCATTATTTGACCATTGTCATTTATTACAACATCGCGACTAGCTTCTTTACCTAAATAATAACTTGCTTTTTGTTGTAATTCTCGTGCTGACATTTTGCCACCACTTTCATTATAAGCTTGTTGTAATAATTTAAGTGTAGCTAATGTATTAGATTGACTAACGCCCATTGTAGATAACCAGTTTGACCAATTTGTAAAATTTTGTTTGCCTCCACCTTCCCCTTTAAATTTTCCCCAAATCCATCTACAAAGACGGCAAATTTCTGGCAACCACATTATTGCAGCTACCCAAGGTCCACCAAGAAAACCAATTAGTTTAGGTATTAATGTTTTTAAACCGAAACTGCCCAGTGCTTTGACACCACCTTTTAAAACAGCACCAGTCATAGCTTTACTAAATCCAGCCTTCCACATAAGCCAACTTGCAAATTCGCCAGGTCTAGCCTTTGTAAATAAATATTTTGTAAACTTAAAAGATTTAAGTATATACATAATTGCTACACTCATAGCAATATCTTTTAATATAGATAAAATTTGAGGCAAAAGTTCAAATATTTTACCTACACCTTTAGCAATAGAACCTAAAACTTCTGCAAGTTTAGCGTAATCAATTTTTAATAAAGCATCTTTAAAACCTTCTAATATTTTTATAATAGCCTCATTTCCACCTTTTTGTGAAAATTCTATCATAAAATTATATCCCATATTTTTAATATAATTTGAAAGTGCATCTGGTTGTTGTAAAGCCATTTTTAATGCTTGAGGTGTAGCAAATTGCATTTTAGCATATTTAGAAAAGTTTTTGATAAATTCGTTTATTAAAGGTTGATTTCCCTTTGCTTGTTTTTGAAATTTTTCAAACCAATCTGTACCTGTTATGCCTAAATCTTCTACAGCTTTTTGTGCCAAGCCCATAGCATTAGGAACATGTGTACCTATTTGCATACGCAAGTCTTGAGAGTAAATTGACCCCTTTGAAGCCATTTCACGCAAAGCATATGTTACACGTTCAAATTGATAAGGTGTTAAGTGTAAAACACGAGAAACTTCTGTCCAATCTTTAAAAACTTGTTGAGCACCACTGCTTCCCATTGATTTAGCAGCAGCCGCATAAAAAATAGAATAACTATCAGCAGTTGATTTAATGTCTTGAGCTGTATCTGTAGCAACTTTTCTTATATAATCAAATTCTTCACGTGCCCTTTTTTGGTCCCCAGTGATAGCAAAAAACCTAGATTGCATAGCACCTAAATCTTTTTCAAACTGAAGATATTTCATTCCCATATCTATAGCGTTGCTTATATTAAAGCCACCAAATAGTTTAGTAGACATAGCCTTTAATAAACTACTTGTTTTATTGGCTTGTGCACCCATATTTTTAAGACTTTTGGTAGTCTTATTTAAGCCAGAAACATCTGACTTTGCGACTATGTTGAGTAATAAACTTGCTAATACACTATTTGCCATAAATTATTTTTTACCTGTGTTACAGAACATTTCGAATGTTTCTGCATCTTTTTGAGAAATAATATCTGCTGAAATATTAATAACGTCTATTAATTCCCATTTTGCTATTTCTTGCGGTGGTTGTTTAAGCTCTAATGCTACCATTTTAATAAATGTATTTATAAATTCGGTACCATCTGGGAAATTTTTTTCTATAGAATTACCTCTGTATTTTTTTGAGATTTCTTCTTGCTTGTTTTGGTCGATTTGTTTTCTTCGCCATTCCGTAAAAGTAGGGAGGTAATCTGAGGAATTTCTACGCCTTGCATTTCTAAGTTCTTTATTATTTCTCTCCAGTTTATTCCAGCTATTTTCTCTGTCACAAAACCAGATATAAAAGTAAAAAAATCTTCGCAGTTGAACCTCAACGCTTCATATCCTAATTGCATTAATGTAAATGGTTTGCATTGAAATTCCTCTTTCCAGTCTTTTACTAATTCGTTATTTTTCTTTAAAACCATAGGGTTTATAAGTTCTATAAAACTTTTCATGACTTTATCACTTTTTAAAGATGTACGGATTTCTCTATTTAAAGCGTCTATATTACCATCAAATAAAGATGTTACTAACGGTGCAAAATCACTAATTAATTCAATAGATATAGCACCAGATACATCTGCTGGGACAGCAGTTAAAGTGTAAATGTTTCCGTTTACTTCTACAGTTGTAGTTCTCATAAATAAATCTCGCTTTCTTTATTATTTTATACATCTTTATTTTAGACTATGATATAATCTATATAAAACAAGTGGTAAACAAAGCGAGATGTTTACCACTCATTATATTAGAAGATATTATATAAATTAATCTTCTTCTATTTCACTTGCACAATCCCAAGTTACTTCAATTTGGTTATTAGTACCGGGTTGAACATCACCAAGTTGTTTAACTTGTGCAACGTCTACCCTGTAAGTAATAGGGTTGTCTGAATTTGTATCTCTTACGATAAGTTCACCACGGGTTCTGTTATAGTAACATTGTCTTATATACTGATAGCCTTCACTAGAAACATACAAGTTTAAAGTGATAGTTCTGTCACCATCATAGTGTTGTTGGCTTTCAGAATACCCTTGTAAACCCCAGTTAGTTTGAACACGTTCAGGTCTTTGAATAACTGGACCGTCTTCACCCCAACCTGTTACACTTCTACCGTTAAAAGATACATATACCTTCTGCGGGTCTTGATTTGCCATTTTTGTATCTCCTTATTTTTAGTATGCTAATGTTACTGCTATTCTCTTCGCTACACCAGCCAAATTCATTGTACATTTTACAATAAATTCTTTTCTAGCATAATAGTCATAATATTCTCTTTTTACTGTAGCTATAGGTATAACGTGTATAGTATATGATTTATCCATTTCGCCAGTGGTTTCATCTGTAGAATCAGTTGCCAATATACCATCTGTTTTCATACTAGCTAAAACTTTATTTACTTTACCGTAAACAATAGTTCCACCATTGTCATCGTAAGGTATATCTTCTTCTAAAGCATCCATTAACCCAGCTTGTAAAGAAAGAACAATTCTGTCAATAGCAATCATTTTTTCTATTTCTTCACCGCCAGCAGTTGTACCATTAGCTGAGGTTAAATATCTTGTAGAATAATCGCCAGCACCACCAATAAAAGGTACATAGAAGTTAGCATTTTTATCTGTTAATGTACTTTCTTGTGCATCTGTTAATTTATCTACAGTAATAGCGGAAGGTCTTTTATAAGAAGCACCTTTAGCACCGATAGGATAACCAGCAAGTATAGATGCTATTGCACCAGCTAAGCTTTCGGTGTCATCAGCGTGAAAATATAATGCCGTTCTAGTGTAATTAGATTCTTTTAACAAAGAAGCTAAATCACCACTAGTATCCCCGAATATATCATCACTTGATGTTTGAGCGAACAACAATTTACGTTGATTTTGCACCCAATCACCAGTAGATATTACATCAGCATCACCAGTTTGGTTAACCAAAGTGAAATAAGCATTTTTATATCCGACTCTATTTAAAGCATCTAAGAATGATTCATCAGAGTCTTTCTTTTCTATTACAACAAATCTTCTTAAATTAGACTGGTTAACACCATTGTTATTTTTTTGAGTGAAAACACTTGAACCTATTTTGTAAATAGGTGAAGTTGTAAGGTATTTCTCAGCTAATGCTTGGATAGAAGCATATTCTTCATATCCATCAGCACTAAAAGTCTGTCCTTCAATTAAATCACCTGTAGTTTCAGAAGTGGTTTCAGCTACTGGTGTAACAAGAGCTACATTTAAGAAATAATCCAAAATAGAAGTAGAAATGCTTTCCACTGTTTTTATTTCGATTATATCATCTTGTTGAGCCATTTTATTTTTCTCCTTTATATTTACTCATCATTTCTAAAATAAATCGTAAATTTGTCTAATAAGTTATTATTATCGTCTGACAAAGATATTTCTGCACCATTCGCCAATTCAGCCTTTTGAATTTGTACATCATCCCAACCTAATTGTATTGTAAATGTATACCTAAAAAATGTATCCGTGTCAGCCCAATCAGTTGTGGAATCAATATCGGTTAATACAGTAATACCAATTTGTCTTGGATAATATTCATTGCCTTCAAACCAATCGAGTTTTCCATCCCCATTGAAATACTTTCTTAATTGTCTAGCAACTTTATGAGCGAATGTATCTGCTTGTAGTGCTGTTCGACCTATTTGTTCGTTCCCCATATCAAATACATCTATAGCAACCTCAAGATAAGACCTTGTAGTAGTCTTTTTTAAAAGCACATCGTCAGCACTTCTAATATAACTGATTTCATCATAACCTTCAGAAACATCACTACTTACACTAAGCATACAATATGGATGTTTAGGTTGGTATCTGACTGTATCAGCCCAGAATACTTTGGTATATACATCACCTCTACTTGTAGTGTAATCCCCAAATTCACTAGGATAAGTTTCGGTGAGTTGATTTTTTACAGCTACTAATAGAGAAGCTTTGACGTCTTCTAAAGTATCGTTAATCAGGGTCATTACTAATCTCCTTAACAGCTATAAAACATTTATAATAAAAATTTTTATCTTCAAAATAGTTGTCTTCTGGTGGGACAACTATTTCATATTCCTTCCCATCTTTTAATCTTTCAATTATGAGTTCTTTTTTAGGGAATGGCTTTGTAAAATAAACTTTTCTAATATCTTTAATTTTTAAACCGTCTGGTAGTTGTTCCCAATCTTTTTTATCTGTAGGTCTTATAAAAACCTTCCAGTTTCTATAACGCCTGTATTTATAGGTTTCACCTTCTATCGGGTCATATTTAGATACCCTATATTTTAGATTTATTTTTTCGCCATATTTTTCTATAGCGTTTACAACCCTTTGTGCATATTCGTTATAATCTGGCATTTTATTCCCTTAATTGAAACTTACAATTTTATTCTAGTTGATTATTTGTTTGTGTTAAGCGTCTTAACGGTTATTCTTTGTTCACTGCTTATAATACCTCTATCGGTCAACGAATCTATAGTTTTTAAAGTTTTGTCTATAATTCTGGCATTTTTTTCATTCCAGTAATTATCTGCATTTTTAGTGCCACTTTTATATATTCTATATTTGATAGCGTTATATATTCTATCTTGTTCATCTTTTAAGGGTGTACTGGAACCTTTAGCCCTTTTTGTTATCTTATGGTTAGGTTTATTGTCGTGAACATTATTTTTCATTTCTTCTGTTACGATACGTGCGATTGTGTTCCAGCTTGATGAAACTCTACCACCACCAATTTTGAGTAAACCGTTTAAAACATTGCCAACCCTATCTTTTAATTCAGCACTAGGTTCATTTGCCACTTTTCTTATAAATGAACGGCTTTTTTCTTTTTTTGGTATTACTATTTTTGACCCAGGTGGTTTATACATAACAAACTTACCTTCTTTGTCTAAAAGTGTATATCCTTGGTACCTAGCATCCATACGTTTACTATATTTTTCTATAGTTGATACAGTAACACGCTTATCACCTTGAATATAACTCATTTTACCAACGGTTCTTTTAGCTACTTTATATCTAGGTTTTATATATATAGTAGCACCGAACTCATTTTGATATGCCAATTTTGCAATAGTCATTCTATGACTTTTACCAGCTAAATGACTTATAGATTTACCAGATTTAGCAATTTTATTGTATCTTCTTATAACTTGTTGTTTACCTTGAGCTTGATGTATACCAACAGTAGCATGATAGAGTATAAACTTTTTTAATTTTGTTAAAAAACTTTTATATCTCTTACTTTTGTTTTCTATTCTAAAATCAAATTGTAAAAATGGTTTTCCCATATACTACTCATTATTTAAGTTATCATCTATAAACTTATCATTAGCATGACCAGTTATATTTATTGGTCCTATTTCTTTAGTGGTTTTATCACGTTGATATAATATTTGGTTATCAAAACTTGGATAAAGATTACCATAAGCTTGTTCAATTTCTGTGAATATTCTATCAGTTTTATATACACCACCGAGTATAACAGATGGGTCATATTCTTGATAATCACCGTTTAAAATATCAGCCTTTAATGAATCAGCTAAATCATTAAAATATGTAGCCTTTTGTTTACCATCAGAAATAGTAATATCGCCTATTTTTAAAGAATCACCAAGTGTAGACCCATATTTAATCGCACACATCTTATAACAATCATATAAAGACCAAAGCATATCACCATTATTTTTTTTAATGATGTAATCTAATTCTTCATCTTGGAAGGTTTCATTTTGCGTACCTTCAGCACCTAATCTTAATCTAAGTTGATTGCGTGGTATATCAAGTCTTGTTATATCATATGTAAACGACATTTCTTAAACCCCTTATCTAAGTAATTCTAAAATACCTTCTATATTTTCTTCGGTTATTTTCTTTTTGGTTGCATTTTGTTTTAAACCGAATTTATCTTTTATTTCTGAAAAATCAATTTCTAAATCTTCAGCTAATTGTTTAAATGTTTTACCAACATAATTAAATGTTTTAGCTGTTTTTATAATTTTTTCTTCGTTGTCATACTCTTGTTTAATATTACAAACAATTACGCCAGTTCTAATTAAAGTCATTAGAGTTTTATCTTCAAATTCCTTATAACTTATTTCCTCATTAGCCAATCTTTTCTCGCCATTTAAAACACAATCATGAGCAACTTTTAAATCATACATTTGTAAAGGAATTAAAGAAATAGCACCAGAATCTAATAACATCCTGTCATTAGATGTAAATTTATATTCATAAAGTTTATTTGCTTTATGAAAACCATAATTTACAAAATCTCTATTTGTATAAGCTTGTAATTTAACAATATTTGTGTTGAACATAAATAAATCTCGCTTTCTTTATTATTTTTATATCATATATTTAAAAAGCGGGAGGGCTAACTCCCGCTTCTATATTAGTTATATTTTGAAACTAGATACAATCTACTAAAAGTAAACCAGCTTCTTTGTATTGAATTACAGGTGTAAATCTTTGTTTAACACGTAAGAAAGTTACATCTCTTGATTCATCTTCTCTTTCGTAGAAACCTACACCAGAAGGTGAATTGATGTCGCCGTAGTTCAATCTAACAACTTTCATAGCACAAGGTGCTGTCAAAGAGTTTCTGCCTACGCCACCATCCCAGTAAAGTAACATTTTACCAGATGTACCAAATTTCATATCTTTTCCACCTAAATTAGCTTCGTTTACGATAGCTTCTGTAACATAGATATGTTCCAAGTCGAAAACTTTAGCCAAGAAAGATTCGTCAATGATTTGGTCACGTGTTACAGCGATTAAATCACGGATAAATGGGTTTTCTAAAAGAGCATCCATAACATCATTTGTGATTAAAGCTGCGTTTGGCATACGACCAGAAGCCAATTTAACAACTTTTTTCAAATCTCTGATAGTTTTTGAAACATTGTTTGTACCATCAGTGAATTTAATAAATTGTTGACCAGTTGGGTTAGAAACAACACCAGTATATGTAGTCCAGTTGTTAGCGTCAAAAGCATATTTGCAAACAACTTCTTCATAGTTTCTGTATGCATCAATCATCAATTTATCAGCGATTTCTTGTTTGTAGCCTTCGCCCATTTCTTCCATTGTTTCATAAGCGATAGGTTCTTCAACGCCGTAGTCAGCACATACAAAAGAAACCATTTCAATATCTGTAGCTGTTTCAGCATATTGAGCACCAACTGCTCTTTTTCTCAAAGAATTACGATATAAGTCTTCGATTTTAAATTTAGGATATTCACCCATTCTTTTTGCAACGGTAGCAACACCAAATGCTCTCATAGCAACAAAGTCACGGGTATCTTCCATTAAACCTTCAGCCTTATCTGTGATAAGTCTATTAAAAGTTACTGAATTATTTGTAGCCATTATTTTTTCTCCTTTTATTATTCTTTAGTGTGTCCCGTTACTTTAAAAGAACAGGGATTAATTCGTCTTTAATTCCAGTTGCTAGAGCTTTAGCAACAACAACTGCACCTTCACCAGCTTCTACAAGCTGTCCACTAGCATCTGTAGCTAATTCATCGCCAACAGTTACAGCACCACCTAGACTAGCGAATGTAATATCCCCTATTCTTGCAACTGCAACTGGTGAACCAGCTAATGCAGGACCAGTAATATCTGAAATAATACCATCAATAGCAACTCCAGCACCAGCAATAGTACCAACAGGTGTATTATGGTCTAATTCTGCTTTTACAACTACTGCATAACCTAACTTTCCAGAAAAGTTTGCATCAGCAACAAGTGTAAATTCATTTGTTCTTCCCATTTTATATTTCTCCTTTAATTATATTTTCTCTATTTTGTTATTAAACGTAGAGCTTTATTAACAGAAATTCCTTTAGTTTTAGCTAATTCTTCTGCTTCTTGATACTTTCTATCTTCTTCTGTCATATCATCAGCACTTTTTGTAATAGAACCAACTTCTTTAGTCATTTCTTCGTTTTGTTTAGAAACTTTTTTCAAAGATTCCAAAATAAATTCTTTACTTGCATCATCAAGATTTGATTTTGCAATTGAATAAAGTTTTTCACCAATTTCTTCAGGTGTTCCAGTAAGCATTGAATATTCGTCTTTTGCTTTTTGAAGATAAGACATTTTTTCAATCTCAACTTCTTTTTCAGCCTGTGACTTTTTAAGAGATTCTAATTCAGCTTCTAAATCAGCTTTTTGTTTGATAATCTCTGCAAGTTCAGGGTTTTCAGAAGATTTTTTCATTTCTTCTTCTGCTTTCTTCTTAGCTTCTGCTTCGAGCTTTTTCTTAGCTTCTGCTTCTGCTAAATCCTCAGCAACATCTTCTGCATCGTCAATTTCTTCGTCTTCATCTTCTTCGGCTTTAAAATCAGACGCTTTTTCAACTTCAACTTCTTCTGATTTAACAACAGGAGTTTCTTCTTCTGCTGGTTTTTCTTCTGGTTTAGCATCTTTTTTAATTTCTTCTTGAGCTTCGCCTTCAGTTTTTTCAACAGGAGTTTCTTCTGATGGTTCTTCAGCAGGAGTTTCAGTTTTAGCAATTCCTAGAACAGCAGTTTTGATAACATCTAATGCTTTCAAAACTGGATTTTTTTCTTGTTCTTCCATTTCGCTTTTTTTCTCCTTTGTTATATCTAATGTTTCATTTTGGGGAACAGTATCTTGTTCTTGATTATGAGATTTAGATACTAATGAAACTTCATATTTCCCATCTTGTGTTTTTGTGATAGGCATTTCTTTAAATTTATTTACAAATGCATTAAATAATTTTGCATACTCTTTAGTTTTTTCTTCTTTAGATAGTTCACTCCATTTAATTTGAGACATTGCCTCATCTAAACTATCTTTTAACAACCAATAAATTGCATCATTCATTCTATTTTCAGCCCAATCATTTAAGTAATGTATAAAGGCTTGTTCTGCATCTTCTAATTCTACATCACAGCAATAACAATAGAAATCGCTATATTTTTTTATGCCTTCTAAAACAGGTACAGCTTCGTCTATAGCACCACCGTGGTCTTTAACTATTTCAAATTCTGTTTGTTTATTAGCCCCAGAATTAAAGGTAGGACACAAACTTACTTCGTTTGATTTAGCCATAGTAATCTTAGTAAATTTTTTGCTCATTTTAAAATCCTCTATATTTCTGTATTAGTATCTTCGATTTCAAATAAAAGTTCTTTACAACCTTTACCACCAAAACTAAAACTATTTACCTCTCCATTTTGTATCATATTAAATAGCTCATCATTAACTATAAAGCCACATTTCCATATATTGTCGGTGTATTCATTCCCATTAAAAGCAAATGTTTTTCTTTCTACTTCACTTTCAACTGGTATACCAAAATCTGCATTAAATAATGTATGCGCAAATCCGACATGATGTTTAGATAATATATTAATATTTTCTAAAGTTTTATCTAAGTCAACTGAACCACCTTTTACTATTTGTAAAGTTGTATCAGCAAGTTCTATACTTTTTTCTATTTTTTGTGATAAATTAGATAAATAAGACCAAGCCATTTTTTCAACAGTTTCTGCATCCATAAATTCATGGTGGTAATCGCCATAATCTTCACCACATTTTTCACAAACTGTATGTTCTGGGTCTAAATAACCTATATTACCACATTTTAGACATTTGGTAATTATTTTATCAGTTTCTGGCTCTACCCAGTAATTAGTTTCATAGACTATACCTTTAACAAAATTATCAGCCACTATGTACCCCCTTTCATAGCACCACCGTAGTTACCACGTGGTTTTTGTTCCGCTCTGTTTGAGTTTTGGCGGGTTGTATTTTCTTCATCCATCCCTTCGACTGGTTGTTCATCCAACGCAGAATCACTTGCTTCAGAATCTTCATCTGCATTAAGATAATCAGGGTTTTGAAGAGCAGAGTAATTAACATTGTTAATAGTTTGAGTTTCATATCTGATTTGTGCATTTTCCCATTGGTCTCTGGTCGGTTTAGGAGCCATTTTACCTACCAATTTATCAAGTAAGTAATTATTTAATTCATATGTAGGTGTCATAAGTGGACCACAGTTTTTAGCAACAGATTGAATAAACCAAGAAACAGCTTGTAAATCTAAGTCATCTAAGTTTCCATAGTCTAACTCTGGCATTAAATCTTGGTCAAAATTGTTTACTTCAAATAATAAAGGTATTAATTTTTTATTGACTTGGTTTTTAATTTCATCTAAAATAATACCTATAAAAGATTTATATATTTTAGTTTTTGTTTGTTCGCCAGAAGCACCTTGATATACTTTACTTTTACCCATAAAAGAATCAGATAAAAGACATAATACGATTTCGGTGTTATATCTTTCTATCATTTTATCTGGGTCTAAACCAGTTCCCACTTTACCTTGAATAAGTTCAATATTAAAATCTTTAGAGAACGGTCTTATGATACCAGCCTCTTTACCTTGTTTAACATTTTTCATAAATGCTTCTAGTTGTCTACGAACTTCTGAACTTTCAGCGGTATTATATTTTTTAGACATATATCTTGGTGGAACTTGTATGTCTAAAATTCCAGAAAAACCTCTTTCAAATGTTTCTCTTTGTATACGTTCTATATTTTTTTTATTATAATAAGAATTAAATGTTCCTCTCAAAACACTTTCACCCTCTGGATTACCATTATATCCGTTCATAACAAATTGTAATACTTTATTATAAGGGATTTTAACATCGGCATTATATAAATCGCCATACTGGTGTACGGCATTTATATTACCATTATTATCTATATCCCATTGGTAAATAGAGTTTTGCCATCTTGGAGAAAGTTTTGCAACACCAAATAAACCATCATCGTATATAGATGAAGTCATCGGGTTATTGGTTTTACCATTCCTCTTTTTTAAAACTATTTCTGCTACAGCAAAGCCATATTCAGCCATTGTAACACTATTTAAAACAAAATTATTAAAAGATGTAGCCATATCATCGAATAGCATGCTTCTAATAAGAGTAGCGTATTCTTCAGCCTTTTCTAGTTTTTTGTCTCTTTCTTTATCGTCTTTGGCTATTTCTTTCGGTTTTATACCCCAGTCTGGTTTAAGTGCAATTGCATTTTTAGCATTAATCCAACTGTTTACATAAGGGTCATTTAACCTCATTTCATTGATAAAGTCTTTTTTATTTTTGCCCTTCCACAAACGAGAAACATCATCTGGAACTTTACCATGTACACCTTGAAGGTCTAAACCAGTATTACCAATTTCGGTTTCTATAATATTCTTTCTGCCACGAGCCATTAATATATAATCTCTTTGTTTTAAAACATTTAATCCGTAAAATCTTACAATTTTATTCTAGTTAGTTAATAAAATAATAAAATAAATCAACTCCACCCTGTATTTTTAAAAGTCCATAAACCACCCGCCAGTGAACAATCTGAATAGCTTTCACTTACTGGTGCAAAAGCAAATATAACAGCATCTGCCAAGTCGGGTGATTCTTTAATTTTTTTACGCATTTCTTCTTTAGGTGACACTTGGATTTTACCAGTTTGTCCTTTTTTCCAATCTGCACACATTAAATGTCTTTTAAGTTTTTGATTTCTAGGTAGCAAAATAGGGTTTTCTTGTACATATGGGTTTAACAGGTTTCTAATATTAAACCACAATTCATCACGTTTTCTATAATATAATTCACGTGCCTCTTTTGTTTGTATTTCTTCATCATAACTTAAAGGTTCATCAAAACCAGCACCACCACCAGAGTTTATAGGGATAATATTTATTACTTCTCTTTCATCTATATGGTCGTATATAGGTTTGCCTAAACCATCTCGTTCAAGACAGCAATAAGAACAACCATAATTATTATAAACTTCAATTATTTTTTCTTCTAATTCTGGTGCTCTTAATTGAAATTCCTCCAAATAAATTACTTTATTACCATCTCGTACAGCAATAGTTGAAAAGTCACGACCTAAACCACCAGAAATATCGACACCCATAGTAATAATACCTGATGCGTGTTTTTCTGGATTTTCATAATCATTCATTGATTTTTCTAACCACTGTTGATTTATAACACAATTACCTTCACCATCTGGGAATTGTGCCAAAATACGTGTTTTAAAATCATATTGATTAGGGTTCATTCCGCAATCTTTTAATATACCAAAAGCTGATATAGGATTTACAAGATTTGGGTATGGCAATTTGCTGATAACCTCGTGTTCCCATAAACCTACACAGTCATTTTTCAAAGCATCTTTATAATTTGTACCACAGTATTTGTCTAGTTTATATCGCCAATTGGTAGGCTCTACTTCTGGGATAAGCATATCTTCAAGCCGTATATCAGTTTCTATAAAGTTAGGTGTGTCAAAAGCAGAAATAAATATTCTGTGGTAGTTGCTATCTGGTTGCATAGCGTTATAAAACTCGCCAGTTGGACCATTCGGCAATGTTGGGTTTCCTAGTAATATCTGTTTTGCTAAACCAGACTGTAATACACCTCTAAAACCAGAAAATGTTTGCTCTGAAATACCTTGCATTTCATCAAATAATACTAATAAATTTTTGGCGTGAATACCAGAAATAGCGTTTTGATTTTCTGTTGATATACCCATAATATAAGATAGTTCATTAAACCAGTATTCAACAGTATTTGGTGAATCTGAAAAGTCTTTGGGAAGAAAACTATATTCTTCACCGAATCTATCTTTTACATATTTATCAGCTCTTTTTGCAAAGTGCTTAATGTTAGCAAATATAGACCTTTTGACCTGAGAAAACACGACAGAGGTAATAATTATAACAGTACTTTCATCTGGGTCATCAGATACATTACATACAAAATAGTAAAAGGCGAGTGCACCAATAATAAAACTATTGTGGTCATATACTTCTGTTAAGTACGTATGTGTATTGTCTACTTCTATACATACTGTAGACTGTAAACCTACGTTGTTTATATGGGTTATTTTTTCCCACCTAAAACCTTCGGGGCAATTCTCATAAATATATTTTTGTGTGCGGTCTGCCCCACTTATTTTTGAGCATTTTACACATTTTTGTAATGCCTCTTCTTTACCGAAAATACCTATTTTATTAACAAATAATTCAATATATTTATTTTTATTTATTACTAATTCCCAAGCGTCAAATTGTTTATCACTACCAGTGTATTTAACTTTACGATGTCTACACCAAGTTTCTATACCAAAACGCATTAATAATAATCTTAATTGTTTTATTAAATCTTTATTAGCAAGCGTAATACCTATTTTACAATCGTAGTATTCGCTTTTCCATCTAGGATTTTTTTGTTTTTTTTCTGTTTTTTTAGTTATAGCATAACCATCACATGCGAATATTCTATTAAGAATCAATGCAATTTGTCTAAGAGGAAGCCTGCCTACAAAATCTGGTAAAAGTTTTTCTGTCGACTTACAACCATATAAACCCCAGTCTTTAACCTTGTTTAATACAGGATTTTTTCTAGCACCATCACCAACTACACGATATTGATATTCTCTTTCGTTATTAACTCTTGAGCCTAGTTTTATTACACAATCTATAAACTCCTTTAATTGTTTATTATCTTCTTGTGTAAACATCACACCATTGGTTGTGCCACCATCACCTATTAAATAACCTAATACCTTACATTCTTCATCTGTAAAGTCCAATTTTGTAGGTTCTATATTTTCGTGTATTATGGGGGTTAAAATATAATCACCGACATTTAAATCCTTTGCTTGTGTCCAACCTTCGTCTTGCATTAAACGTGTCTTCCTAATACCATCAACCGTATAACGCTTTTTAACGATAATACCTTTATATAATTGGTGATTTGTAGTACGTGTTATTACCTTGCCTGAGCTAGTTTGAATTTCTAAACACTCTTTTATCCCATTGTCTGTAGCTCTGGCAGTTTCACCACACTGTTTATTAGTGTTTTGGTCATAAGATAAAATTTTAAACTCTTTATTTATTAAATCTTTATTTTTTACGAGTGTACCATCTGCTAAAACGCTGAAATCCTCTCGCTGACTACATTTGCCAATAGAATTCCCAGTACAAATCGCTACCCTATTGTGTTTTATACAATCGAGTAACATCTTTTGCTGGTGTACTGGGAGAGTTATACCTAGAACCTCTTTAAAAAACTCTAAGGGGTGCTTTTTCCATTCTTGTCGTTTACTCGCAAATTCTCTTGCAAGTTCATCATTTGTTTTTCTTTTCACTATTTACCTGCTTTCTATTATTAACTTAGATGTACCCATAAGAAAAATAAACAAAGCCATAATAGTTTTCTTCTAATAGTATTTTAACTAAATTAAAGACAGAAAGGATTTTTTATGCCTAAAAATAATATTTATACAAAAAGTTTTTACTGGCGAAATGGATTAAAAATAATGCCAAGTCAAAACTTCGTAGACAAATTTAAAGAATTTTATAATGAACTGCTTTATAACAATAAAGCAAGGGCTAATAAACCGCCTATAGATGACCAAACGGCTATATTCTTTATTAACATTGTTTTAGAAAACATTATAACCATATTAGATTTTGGTTATAGTTTTATTTGGGGGAGAATGATAGCAATAAACAATAAAATAATTACTTGTCATTTGGGTACAGAAAATGCACCTAAAAGAATGTGGGATAATGTCAAAAAAATTAGTTTTAAGTTATATGAAGGTAGAAATAAAAAAATAAAAGCTAAGATAAACTCAGACAATCAAGAATATATAGATTATATTAAACTTAAAAGTGAAAGATATGGTAAAATATTAGATTATTATAAGGAATATTATGGAAAGCAAAATGATTGGTGGCAATAGGGTGGTGTTTCAAGGCTCTTTAAAAGAGTTACTTAAAAAACATCCAGCTTTATTAAAATATGAAGTAGGGTTGATACTTAAAGCGTTTAGAAAAACTATGTGGTATTTTATAAATAACGCAATAGAGTTTCAATTTAAAAACTTTTTCAAATTTACAAGAGAACACAACAAAAAACGTCAACTATATGTAGTATATCGAAAAGAGTTTCAAACAATACCAGCTCATGATGTAATGAAATTTAAACCATATGAATCGTTTAAAGACTTTATAAATTGTAGAGGAAAATTTGAAAACACACCTCATCGTGAGAAATTAGAAGGTGAAGAAAGAAATCCAGATATATTTTAGGAGGAATAATGGCAAAAATTTTTAAAACAGCTTTAGACGTATATTATTTTTGTTACGAAAAAGGTAATGTAACATCTATACCAGCCTCTTGGTATATAACCAAAAATTTTACGTGGGCAGAAGCATTTAAAAACGAATTAAATACTGATGGTGTACCATTTTATGACATATTTTTGCGTATATATAATGCGTGTTTAGAGTTTCAAAAAGTAAGAAATTATTTAAATAAGCCAATGAATGTACATTGCTTCTATAGAAGTATTGAACATAATGTTCGTGCTTATATTCAAAGTGGTTTTTCAAAAACTGTGGCTAGAATCAAGACTAGACTTGGGGTTCACATGTATGGTACAGCTTTAGATTTTCACGTAAATGGTATGACAGACGAAACCGTTAGACAAAAAATATTACAAGGCGTAAAAGAGGGCAAATTTAAAGTAAGAATAGAATCTGGTACTAATGGATGGGTACATATAGACACGGGTAATCCATTTGCTTCAAATGGTTATAGCTATGGTTTGTTCTAGTTATTGACAAATCTTATTTTATGTGTTACTATTTAATAGTAATACAAAATAAAGGTGATAAAAATGATACACGAAGAGCAGATAGAAATAGATTCATTAAATAAACTAACATCTTTAATAAGAGATAAAAATATATTTAAAAACATATATTATGAGGTATTATGTCTTTTAAATAACGTTAGATACTTCTTTTATGATGTAAAATATGGTATACAAAATATTATATATTACCTACCAGTCATCTGGAAAGATAGAGATTGGGATAATGAATACATATTAGACCTTCTTAAACATAAACTTAAAAAAAATGAAAAAAACTTAAGAAAATATTCATTAGCGGTAGACAGCGAAAAAACTGCTGATGAAATTAAAAATGTTATAGATTTAATTGAAATATATCCAGACATATCATTAAATGCCGACCCAGACTTTAAATATCAAGAATATATAGAAAATATAGAAGATGAAGAAGAAAAAGATTATTGGATAAGAAAATATTATACTTCTATTTGTAATATAGAAGATGAATGTTATAGAATGATTTTTGAACTTTTGGGTAGGAATTCTCAAAAATGGTGGTGGTAATGAAAGATATTATTTTAAAATTATTGAGTATTCTTCATACAACAATAGCTATAGGTGTAAGTACACCGACTGAAGATATAGTATTTGCTATACTTTGGCAAAATATAAGGATAGAGGGAATATAATGGATTTAACAGACGCTTGTTTTGAAATTTTACATTTAGATAAAAGAGCTACTCAAAAAGAGGTAGAAATTGCTTATGAAGTTTTGAGTCAAGATAAAAAGTCTACAGATAAACAGATAAGAGATTATAGAACAGCTTTTGAGTATTTAATGGTTAATTTTTTTAATACAGTAAAATTAGAAGATGATGACAATGAAGAATATAAAGAACAATCAGCATCTGAAATAGCTTATTCTCAAATAATAGAACAAGTTCCATATGAAATAAAGGATTCTATTGATGAACTATCAACATTAGTGGGTGAAGAGTTAAACAATAGAGTTAAAGCGTTGTTGTCTGTACAAAATATAAACCTAAGTATGTTTATAACAAATATCTATAAACTTAAAAGAAAAATATTTAATTTTACCTTTTGGACTAAAAAAGATATGCTTAAAATATTTCAAAATTGTTGCTTAAACCCACTGTTATATTCTACGGCTACTTTTGAGGTTAATTATCCAATTAAAGACGATAGAGTAAAAGACTTACAAAAATCAATAATTAATATATCTAAAACATATAAAAAAGAGAGTTATTTATGTCCAGTTTTTGATGTAAAAAAAACAAATTATGGCATAGACGCATATGTAACACTTGAGAGCAGCCAAATGAATATGTTAAAAATATATTTAAAAAATAAAAGCGTACAATGGGATTGTAATTTGAATTTTGTAGAAATATAGAAAGGGTAAAGTTATGTTAGGTAATATTCAAGAAATAAATGAAAAAATTTCTTCGTTAGAATATCGTATTGATGGTTTGATAGACGATGTAGCAGAAGATAAAATGTTTAAATCTGCAAGAGCAGAAGAAAAATTATTAGCTCTATTGTTTTCGTTAAAATATTTAAAAGAAAAACGTGAAAAAATTAAACAAGATATGGATATGCAAATATCAAGAAAAGAAAGAGATAAAAAATAATGAAAGTAAAATTAATAAATAAACCAGAAAATATAATAGATTTAATTTATACTTCTGCAAGAACTTGTTATAACGCTGGTTCACCAATAGATATGTGGAACGAAGTTGAAAACATACCGCAAGATAAAAAATTAAAATTAATAAAATCAGTAATTAAAAGTTCACATACCTCAACGTTAGAGCATATTAACTTTACTTGGTGTATAGAGGGTGTATCAAGAGCTTTATTAGCTCAAATTTCAAGACATAGACATATATCATTATCTGTACAATCTCAAAGATATGTAGAAATAAAAGAAAACATAGAAGATATAGATGCATTACTTATGCATTTAGACGCTAGTAAAGAAACATTAATATCTATTGTAAATAAATATTTTGTAGACGTAAACGAATCTAATTATCTTGTTTATATTAGAAATTTATTAGATTATCTCGAAGCGATACAAAAGGGATATAAACCAGAAGATGCACGTATGTTTTTACCTAACGCAACTAAAACAAATATGGTTATATCAATGAATTTGAGGGAATTAATACATATCTGTAATCTACGTCTTTGCAGTCGTGCACAGGCTGAGATTAGAAAGATGGTAAAAGAAATGACACTAGCTATAATAGACAAGGAACAGTGGTTAAAAGAATATTTACAACCCCGTTGTGAACAGTTAGGGTATTGTCCAGAATTTAGAGGTTGTGGTAGAAAACCATCGTTAAAAGAATTATTAGAAACAAATCAGTCAAACAACAAGGAAAAAAATGAAAATAAGACCCATAAGTAGAAAAGTGCAATTTAGTGGCAAAGATTTAACACTTGAAGAAATAAATAAACAAGCACAAGAGAGATATAAAAAAGAACAAGAAGATAAAAAATTAAGATGGAAATTATTAATTTTAAAACCTCAAAAATATAACAAAGACAATAACAAAGAGGGTAAAAAATTAGATGAAATTGCTTAAATTTAATAATAAATTCTATAAACTTATAAGGTGTATAGATGTAAATTCTAATGGTATAGAAACTTGGTTAACAGATTTTAACGACAAAGTTTATTTATACAAACAAGGTTTTTTATCATTAGATAATAATAGGTTTTATAAATCTGAA
>Ga0247610_10002063_pt1 | contig 23827 bp, 19 predicted proteins | sample 174DNAGHGhighgp2_FD_193483 | JGI IMG/M metagenome (GOLD analysis project Ga0247610, IMG submission 193483) | Sheep rumen microbial communities from Palmerston North, Manawatu-Wanganui, New Zealand - 1742 DNA GHGhigh gp2 | ecosystem: Host-associated > Mammals > Digestive system > Stomach > Rumen...
CTTGTAATCGCCAAGCCGGGCAGCGTAACTGTGGGTGACTACGAGGTAACGGTTCTTGTCAAAGATACCAACACCAACTGTACGTCCAATACTTCCCTTCCGATTCACATCGTTGAGAAGGCGGTAGCTCCGTCGGTGGCAATCGAGAATGTCGCCCTTTCAACGCTTGCCGATTGCGCGAAGACACTCTCTGTCAGCTTCGACCTCTCGTATGTCAACCAGACAGGAACGTTGCGTTACTGGCTTGACGAAAACGAGGCAGCAGCACAGACAGCTCCGTTCGTCGCCGGCGACAAGAATACACAGACGATAAGCGGATTGACGCTTGCAGAAGTGCCTGCCGACGGTTTGAGTCATCAGATTCATGTAGCGTTCAAAGACGCAGAAGGCAGCAAGGATGCAGCAGTCTTTACGGCTCCTGCGACACATGCTATCGATACCGTGACGGTATCGGGAATCCCTGCATCTATTATATGCGATAAGGAACCGTACAACGCTTCAGTTCGTGTTTATCTGCCATACGTTGCCGATGGTGTCAAACTGGTACTCCACTACGAAGACCGCGACACGGCTATCTACGCTGGCTCCGATAAAGAGGTAACGGCTATTATCGTGCTCCACACGACTGATGCTACAGGTCTGTCGCTGACAGCCCGTTATTGCGACGCACCGTCTTGTCCGGTCAGCACGACTTATGACGCTCCGGCGTTCATCAGTTGCGTGAAGGATTATGTTGATATCTGCGAGGGTGAGAGTTATACATGGCCGCTTAACGGTGTTACTTATTCACCGGCTTCGGCAGGGCTTTATACTTATGCTCAGGATTATGACACGCTCTTCCTAACTGTTCGTGTCGAGCCGGTAATCCGTGTGGATCCTATTGATCGTATTTGTAAAGACCAAACAGAGATCCGCTGGCCGTTTGCAGTACTTGCAGGTACGCCGGATGTGTTTACAGCCCGTATTGATGGTAAGGATTATAACTTAACCGCAGATGGCGCCGAACTCGTCTTGCCGATTCCTGCGGCTTTGCCGGCAGGTGACTACAAGGCTGTCATTACTGTCAAGGATGCTGCTATCAGTTGCACTTCGACTGTAGAAACCGGCTTCACTTTGGCTGCTGACGACCTCATCTATAGTAAGTGGAGTGACGTGCTGTTCATTAATAACGTGGATAAACTCTTTGTAACATTCCAATGGTTCGAGAACGGCAATTTGATTGCGGGCGAGGATAAACAATACCTCTTCAAACAGAGTGGTCTGCCCGAACTCTATTACTGCCGTATGACTACCACGGATAACAAGACTGTTTATACATGCGAGATATCGTTCGACGACGCTATCCCAAGCCGTACAGTAAACAATGGAGAACCGCAGGCTCAATCCGTTAGAATGTATGATCCGATGGGTCGCATTGTAACCGGTACGCCGACGAATGGTATTTACATCATCGTTGAGGAAGTGGACGGAATACAATTGGTTCGAAAGATTGCAGTTTATGAGTAAACCCATCTTACCGGCTTTGGCTGTTGACGCTGCTTGTTCAGGAAATCCCGGTGTTATGGAGTTCCGTGGTGTTATTGCTGACACCGGCACAGAGGTGTTCCATCGGGGACCCTTTGTGCAAGGAACCAACAACATCGGCGAGTTCTTGGCGCTCGTTCTTGGTTTGGCTTATATCAAGAAATACAACTTGAACTGGGTCATCTATACGGATAGCGTCACGGCCCTTGCCTGGCTGCGTCAAAAGCGTTGTAAAACCAAAATCGAATGGAATGCATCCAACCAGGACTTGTTTCTCATGGTTCGTAAAGCCGAAATGTGGCTGCACGATAATACTTGGACCACTCCTATCTACAAATGGGACACCAAGGCTTGGGGGGAAATTCCTGCCGATTTTGGTAGAAAATAAAAACATAATTTGCACCCGAAAGGCATAAAGTGCCCGTTTTGACAAAAATAGTTGACAAAATTAAGTTTTTTGTACGATTTTTTTTCGTATGTCAAAAAAAAAGTGTAATTTTGTAGTCGCTTATAAAAAGTCGTTTTTTATCCCTTAATGTCGAGAGCATCTCGAAGGCAAGTCGAGAGTAAACCGAGATCCCAAACAGGGCGATTTTTGAACAAACAATACTGAAATAACAAAACAATATAATTCTAAAAACAAACAATTATTATGACAAAAGTAGCTATTAACGGCTTTGGCCGTATTGGTCGTCTGGCTTTCCGTCAGATGTTTGAAGCTGAGGGTTACGAAGTTGTTGCAATCAACGACTTGACCAGCCCGAAAATGTTGGCTCACCTTCTCAAGTACGACACCGCTCAGGGTGGTTTCGCAGGCAAGTTCGGTGAGGGAAAGCACACTGTTGCTTACAAAGACGCTGTTCTCGCAGAGGACGGTAAGACCGTTGTTACTCCGGGTTCTATCACAGTTGACGGCAAGGAGATCACTATCTATGCCAAGCCGAACGCAGCTGAACTGCCTTGGGGCGAACTGGGCATCGACGTTGTTCTGGAGTGCACAGGTTTCTATACCAGCAAAGCCAAAGCTTCTGCACACATTGAGGCCGGCGCAAAGAAAGTCGTTATTTCTGCTCCTGCAGGAAATGACCTTCCGACCATCGTTTACAACGTTAACCACAAGACGCTGACTCCGGCTGATACAGTTATCTCCGCTGCTTCTTGTACGACCAACTGCCTCGCTCCGATGGCTGCTGCTCTGCATAAATTCGCTCCGATTCAAAGCGGTATTATGAGCACTATCCACGCTTACACGGGCGACCAGATGATTCTCGACGGTCCGCAACGTAAGGGTGATCTCCGTCGTAGCCGTGCAGGTGCACAGAACATCGTTCCTAACTCCACCGGAGCTGCAAAGGCTATCGGTCTCGTTATTCCTGAACTGAACGGTAAACTCATCGGTAGCGCACAGCGCGTTCCGACTCCGACCGGATCAACCACTATTCTGGTGGCTGTTGTAAAGGGTAAAGACATTACCAAAGAGGGTATCAACGCTGCTATGAAGGCTGCTCAGACAGAGAGCTTCGGCTACACTGAGGACGAAATCGTTTCGAGCGATGTTATCGGTATGCGCTTCGGTTCACTCTTCGATGCTACACAGACCATGGTTGCTAAAATCGATGAGGATACGTACCAAGTACAGGTTGTTAGCTGGTATGACAACGAGAACAGCTACACCAGCCAGATGGTTCGTACTATCAAATACTTGGCAGAGCTGAAGTAATTGGTACTATAACCGGAAACAAAAAAATGCGTCCTTGCGGCGCATTTTTTTGATGATGGTAAGACGACGGTCAGCCTTTTTATTCTATCCGTTCCAGTTTCGCGTGGGTAAGAAGAAGTGTTTTGACGCCCTGCGTATCAAAAAGAATCTCTATCTTGTCGTTCTCTGTCACTTCATCGTGATAAACGCGCTTTACTGTTCCGATTCCAAAAACGCGGTGGCTGACACGTTCTCCGGCATGAAACAGAGAAATGTCCGTTTTCCCTTCTCCCGCTGCAACAGGAGAAACATTCGCACTACTTTGAGTCCTTGTATTTATAACAGGCATAGAGAATCTTTGAATCCGTGGAACAGACGGATTGACAGGATTGCTTTTTGCTGGCGTAGTGAAATATTTGCGGTCTATGTCGTTTAAAAAGCGACTTGGAGAGGCAAAAGTAAATGCTCCGTTGCGGAAACGCTGACGAGCATAAGACAAGTGACATTGTTCCATCGCACGTGTCACAGCCACATACAGCAACCGGCGTTCTTCTTCTATTTCCTGCGGCTTGACACAGAACTGCGAAGGGAACAGATTTTCCTCCAAGCCGACAATATACACGACCGGAAACTCCAAGCCTTTTGCTGCATGTACGGTCATGAGTGTTACTCGTTCCGTTGTGTCTGTCAGGTTTTCGTCCTGGTCGGTCAACAGACTTACCTCACTCAGAAAATCCGTTATCGGCGTGAAGTCAATTCCCTCTTGTGTCCGCTGTGCGACGAATTCAGCAATCGCATTCAGCAATTCCTGTACGTTTTGTGCGCGGTCAATACCTTCTGCCGTGCGGTCCATAGCCAAAGCAGTCAAGACACCGGATGTCCGCAGAGTCGTTTCTGCAAATTGAAAAGCATCCATCCGCTCGCTTTGTTCCTGCAAGCCGTCTATATAAAGCGCAAAAGCCTGCAGTCTCTTTTTTGTAGCGGTATTGACGTCCAAGCCTGTCTCATCCGGCGACCGCATAACATCCAGATAGCAGCGATGATGCTCTATCGCATTCAGCGATACTTTTTTCATCGTAGTGTCGCCAATACCTCTTCCCGGAAAACCGACAATACGAACAAGTGCTTCGTTATCTCGTGGATTAACGGCCAAGCGCAGATAGCCCAGCGAATCCTTGATTTCTTTGCGCTGGTAAAAAGATGTGCCTCCGTAGATACGGTAAGGAATATTGAGTCTGCGCAACTCGCCTTCAATTACACGACTTTGTGCATTCGTGCGATAGAGTACAGCAATCGAGTTATAGCCTTTCGGTTTAAGCCGCTGAATCTGCGAGGCGATATTCGACGCTTCCTCTTTGTCGTCCGTATAGGCGCGAAGGGTAAGCGGTTGCCCTTCTTCTTTCTCGGAATAAATCGTTTTCTCTATCTGGTTCTTGTTCTTATGAATCAGCGAGTTAGCCGCATTGACGATAGTTTGTGTGGACCGATAGTTTCTCTCCAGTTTAAACAGTTTGGCGTTCGGGTATTGTTGCTGAAAGTTGAGTATGTTTCGGATATCCGCTCCGCGGAATGAATAAATACTCTGCGCATCATCTCCCACCACGCAAATATTGTTTTGCGGTTCAGCCAGAGCGCGTACCAATAGAAACTGCACATAATTGGTATCCTGATATTCATCCACAAGAATGTACCGGAAATGCTGCTGCCACTTTTCGCGCACTTCAGGAAAATTCTTCATGAGCACAAGTGTATTGATGAGCAAATCATCAAAATCCATCGCATTGGCAGCCCTCAGACGCACTTGATATTGCTCATAGACAGTTGCCAATTCATACATGCGCGCCTCTCTGTCTTCACGAAGCAGTTGCTGGCTCGCTCCATACTGGGAAGGACTGATTCCGGCATTTTTAGCCATCGAAATTCGCCCATGCACAGCGGTAGATTTGTATATCTTCTCGTCTAATCCCCGTTCTTTGCAGATGGCTTTAATGACCGATTTGCTGTCGGTAGTGTCATAAATAGTAAAATCGCGTGTGTATCCGAGTTTGTCCGCTTCGGGTCTGAGTAACTTTGTGCAGATACTATGAAACGTCCCCATCATCAGGTATCTGGCATCGCTCTTGACCAAACTCAATATACGCTCTTTCATCTCTCTTGCCGCCTTGTTGGTAAAAGTAAGCGCCATAATGCGGCTTGCGGGAACACCTTGTTGCAACAGATAAGCAATCCGGCAAGTCAGGACGCGTGTCTTTCCTGAACCGGCTCCGGCAACAATCAAGGAAGGGCCCTCGGTATAGGTTACCGCTTCCCGCTGGGATGGATTGAGCGAATCGAGAAAACTCATTATAACGATTTGATGTATTTGTCCGCTTCGATGGCAGCCTTGGCTCCCGAACCTGCTGCTACGATGGCTTGACGGTAATGCGGGTCGGCACAATCTCCTGCCGCAAACACTCCGGGAACATTTGTTTTAGGGCTGTCTCCATCCACAAGAATATATCCTTCTGCGTCTCGTGCCACAAAGTCCTTGAACAGTTCCGTGTTCGGATGATGTCCAATCGCGAGGAAGAAACCGTCGATGTCAATGTGACGCAATTCTTCGTCCGGCTCTCCTTTGCGATAAACAAGGTCTGCTCCTTGTACTTTTCCTTCTCCGGTCAGTTGAATTGTATTGTGCTCAAACAGCACTTCTATCTTCGGATTATTGAGAACCCGCTGTTGCATGATTTCCGACGCGCGCAAATAGGGTTTGCGGACAATCATATACACTTTTTCGCACAATCCTGCAAGGTAATTAGCCTCTTCGCAAGCCGTGTCTCCGCCACCCACAACCGCAACTGTTTTCTTGCGGTAGAAGAATCCGTCACAGGTAGCACAAGCACTCACGCCCCGTCCTTTGTATGTCCTTTCTGACTCGATTCCCAGGTATCGTGCACTTGCGCCGGTAGCAATAATTACTGCGTCCGCTTCGTACTCCTGTTCATCTTCCACAATCACTTTCTTCGGGCTGAGGGAAAAGTCCACTTTTGTCACTATGCCGGAAACGAACGTCGTACCGAATCGCTCAGCCTGCCGGCGCATATCATCCATCATCGTGAACGGGTCAATCCCGTCGGGATAGCCCGGAAAATTCTCCACTTCGGTCGTCGTCGTCAATTGTCCTCCGAGTTGCGGCCCTTCGATGAGTACCGGCTGTAAATTGGCTCTTGAGGCATAAATGGCCGCTGTATAACCAGCAGGACCGCTGCCTATTATCAAACATTTCACTTTAGTCATAATCGCATATCGTTAATATAGGTACCCTTATCGGGCTGAATTTCATATTTGGGTTGTTCGTCCGTAAATTCCGGCTCTTTGAGTTTGAGCGTGGATGTTTTTTTTCCTTCTTTAATCTCGACCGACAAAGGCAGGAGGTCGTTGTTCCGCACTTTGAGGACAAATCGGTTGATGCCAATCGATTGGTCTTTCGGCGTGAGGGTAATGATGGTCTGTTTCCCGTCTTGCGTATTTCGCTCGGTAATGTTGCACACGCCGACAAGAGCTTTCGCGTACATAAACGGATTCGCCTCCACCAGTTCCTGCTCGGTGGGATAGGATAGTGTCAATTCGTCAATATCGGCGTTGTACATGTACATTGTTTTTCCGTCGTACGCGGCTTCGAGACCGAACATATCCAGCAGGAAACGATTTCCGTTCATCGTTATTTCGCCCGGATAATTGAGAGGTGCATTTACTTCTTCGCTAACCGTGACGGTAAACTCCGAGCGGAGCGTTTTTGTCTCCAGGTTCGCAAGGAACGAAGATAGGACTGTCAATATTGTCAGTAATAATTTCATATCGTTATTCTCAGGGTGGTGTCTGCTGTCGTTATCGTGTCGTTATCGTGTCGTTTTCGACTCGTTATCGTGTCGTTGTCGTGTTTGTCAGCGGTTTATCTGCTGTTTTTGTGCTATTTGTTGGCTGTATTTGTGCTATTTGACTCCGAGTTCCTCCAGCAGTTTGTCGAGTTGGTCGAGGTCCTGTATCAGCACATCGCGTCCTTTTGGTCCTTTGTTGGGTCCGACGATTCCGGCGGCTTCCAGTTGGTCGGATAGTTTTCCCGCTCTGTTATAACCTATTTCGAACGCCCGTTGGAGTCTGGAGGTCGAACCTTCCTGTTTGGTTACCACGTAACGAGCTACATCTGCAAACATCGGATCGAGTCGTTTCATATCCACCGAACCCGGTGCGAGCGCATCGCTTTCTCCTCCTTCGCCCACGTATTCCGGCAGTTGATACGGCTCCAAATACCGTTGCTGCTTGGAAATATGTTTGACGATTTCGTCCACTTCGGGCGTGTCAACAAAGGCACATTGTACACGCGTTATGCTGGCGTTACCAGCGTAAAGCGAGTCTCCGCGTCCGATCAGTTGTTCCGCCCCTTTGGCATCGAGTACCGTACGCGAGTCGATTACGGATTGCGTGCGCAGAGCTATTCGCGTCGGGATGTTCGCCTTGATAACACCCGTAACGATATTGACGGACGGACGCTGTGTAGCCAGAATCATGTGCATACCCACGGCGCGTGCTTTCTGCGTGATACGCGCAATAGGCGTCTCGACCTGCTTTCCTGCCTGCATGATAAAATCGCCGTACTCGTCGATAATAATCACAATATAAGGCAGATACTGATGATGCAAACTCTCTGCAACTACCTTGTTCGGATTGAGGCGTCTCCGTACGAACTTGTCGTTGTAGTCCTCCAGATTGCGTACTCCGGCGTCCATCAGCAGTTTGTATCGGTTCTCCATTTCGATTACAAGCGAGTTGAGTGTGTTGATAACCCGGTCGCAGTCTGTAATGACGATTTGCTCCGGATCCGTGTCCGGCATAGCCGCCAAATAGTGCTTTATGAGCGGTTTGTATGGCGCAAACTCCACCATTTTCGGGTCCACCATAACCAGTTTCAACTCCGCGGGATGCTTCTTGTATAATAACGAAGTTATTATTGCGTTGATGGCAACGGACTTACCTGTTCCTGTCGCTCCGGCCACCAGGAGGTGTGGTGTTTTCGCGAGGTCGAACATGAACACTTCGTTGGTAATGGTCCGTCCGTACGCAACCGGCAAGCGCATTTTCTGCTCGTCCTGGAAGCGTTTGGAGGCAATCACGGAGTGCATGGAAACGACTTGCGCTTTTTCGTTCGGCACTTCAATACCGATTGTTCCTTTACCCGGCATCGGAGCTATGATACGTATTCCCGTAGCGGACAGGGACATCATAATATCGTTCTCCAGACGCTGGATTTGCGACACTCGGATACCTGCTTTCGGCACAATTTCGTAGAGCGTAACAGTCGGACCGACCGTTGCTTTGATGCTATCAATTTCTATGCCATAATTGCGCAGCGTGGTCACAATGCGTGTTCCGTTCGCACGTTGTTCGTCTTCGTTGATAACCGGAGCTGCCTCGTTGTCATACACTTTGAGCAGGTTCAAAGAGGGGAATTTGAAGAACTCCAGGTCTTTTCTCGGATCGTACGGGCCTAATTTAGCCAAAATAGCGTCCGGATCTTTTGCGTACAACTCATCGGGAATGACATCTTTTATCTGCAGATCCGGGTCTTCCTCGCTTTCCGGCTGGTCGGAATGTTCAGGCATATCCGGCGGTAACGGCTCGTCACCAATCGGTTCGTCTGGAGTGTTTTCCTCCTCGCCCGAAACAGGCTCAATCGTAAACGGCACATCGTCCGGGTCTTCCTGTTTAGCAGGCTCTTCCGGTTCGTCTGTTATAGGAATATCTACCGTCACCACATCGGGATTCTCAGGCTCATCCGGTATTTCCGGAATAATCTGCTCTTTTGGTTTGCGCTTGAACAGTTGTGCGAACCAGTTTCCGAAAGCTTTGCAACGGTCGATAAACCGCGGGTCGGTCACGATAAGGAAAATCGTCAGAATGGCAATCAGAATCAGAATGGTACCTGTCGTATTGACGTAACTTGACATCCATTTGGCCGCCCACGAGCCGAACGCGCCGCCCCACAAGAACGGACCCAAATGAATCATTTGTTGCGCAAAGCCTAAAACGGTTGCGCCCCAGAGCACCCAGAATACCGTGCTACAGAACCATTTGATGGCTTTGATGTCACTAAAAACATGCATCAGCCGAAGCGCGTAAACTCCTGCCAATAAGGCAAGTAGCACACTCATGAAGCCAAAACTACCGTCAATCATGAAACGCGCCAGCCGTGCTCCAGGCAAACCCAACAGGTTCCGGATCGACTCTCGATTCTCCAAACGGCCTGCATGGTCCATAGACAGAATGGATTGGTCCGCCGTTCCGGTAAAAAGAAAACTGACATATGCCAAAATGGCGATAAGTGCAAAGGTCAAGAGCAGTATTCCCATTACCATTCGCGTCTCGCGGAGCGAAAAGAAATACTTCACACTTTCCCACAACTGGGTTTTCTCCACGCGTATAGCGCGTTCGGAAGAGGGACGAACGGAAAACTCTTCCTCTGTATTTTTCGATTTTGAAGATGTTCTGGGCATATTAATCCAAATTAGCGTACAAAGGTACAAAAAATATTTGAGAAAACATAATTTTTCTGCATCAAAACAGCGATTTTTTGAAAAAAACGACACATTTTAATAAATAATATGCGTACGCGCTTGCGTATATGAAAAAAAAGTTGTACCTTTGTAGCGCATTTTGTGTTTATGGACGAACTTATCCGACATGAAGGTGTTGTAACGGCTATTGACGGCCGCTTCGCAAAAGTTACTATTGTGCAGACGAGCGCTTGTTCCGCTTGCAAGGCGAAAAGCATGTGCATGTCCGCCGAAAGCCAAGAGAAAGAAATGGACGTCGAAATGCTCGAATCCATGAAGATTGGTGACCGGGTGGAAGTGGAAGTAAGGGAAAGATTAGCCTGGAAAGCGGTGCTTTTGGCTTACATAATGCCGTTTTTTGTGATGCTCGGAGTGATCGTGCTGCTTGATTTTATGACCGATTGGAGCGAGGCCGTCGTCGGAACGCTGTCCTTGTGCGGAATCGCAGTTTATTACATCGGACTGAATCTGTTCCGGAACAAATTGCGAAAGCAGTTTTCGTTCACGGCAAGGAAGGTCTGAAAAATATACGATTATTAAGATTTTTAAAATTCAACTGATATGAATATTGTATTGATTTCAATGGGCGTGTTGGGCGTAACAGGATTAGTGGCAGCCATGCTGCTATATGTTGTGAGCCTGCTGTTCAAAGTGGAAGAAGATCCCCGAATCGACTTGGTCGTTGCGGTTTTGCCCGGTGCAAACTGCGGCGGTTGCGGATTTGCGGGATGTCGTAATTTTGCTGAAGCCTGTGTCAAAGCAGGTGGTATTGACGGTCTTGCCTGTCCAGTGGGCGGCGAACCAACGATGGCTGATGTGAAGAAAATCCTTACTCCTGCTGCAGACGATGCCGCAACGGAGAAACCACAAGAGGGAGAAAAGAAAGGATTTGACCCGGCTATCGCTGCGAAAATCAAAGCACTCGCTACGCCGAGAGCCGTGTTCCCCAACCTGATTAGCATGGCACAAAAAGCGTAAATGAGGAAATGCGTAAATGTAAAAATGTGTAAATGAACTAATATATGAGGACTTTTCATATTGGCGGAGTTCATCCGCATGACAACAAACAATTCTCTGCACATCAGCCTATTATCGAGTGCCCGCTGCCTAAAAAGGCGATTATTCCGCTTGTACAGCATATAGGTGCTCCTTCTCAGGCAGTTGTGGAGGTCGGAGCCAAGGTCAAAGTGGGCGAGTTGCTCGCTAAGGCCGGCGGTTTCGTGGGTGCGAACATTTGTTCGCCCGTGAGTGGAGTAGTGACCAAAATAGGAGATTGGACCGACGCGTGGGGCGCTCCCGGTCAAGCCATTTTTATCGATGTGGAAGGAGATGAATGGATTCCGGAAATCGACCGCTCGCCGAAACTGGTTCATCAATGTACATTGGAGCCCAAGGCAATTATCGACAAGATTTCCGCTGCGGGTATCGTCGGACTGGGAGGAGCTTGCTTCCCGACGCATGTCAAATTGCTGCCGCCTCCGGGAAAGAAAGCGGAAGTGCTGATTGTCAACGGAGTTGAGTGCGAGCCGTACTTGACTTGCGACCATCAGTTGATGCTCGAACACGGCGAGGAAATCATCATCGGTATCGAAATTCTGAAAAAAGCATTGGGCGTTGACCGTGCAATCATCGGTATTGAGAACAACAAACCCGATGCCATCGAGCACATGCAGAAACTCGCGCAGAGCAAACTCGGAATCGAAGTTATGCCGCTCAAACTGCGTTACCCGCAAGGAGGCGAGAAGCAGCTCATCGACGCTTGTATCGGACGTCAGGTGCCCAGCGGAGCGCTGCCTATCGAAGTCGGCGCCGTAGTTGACAATGTGGCAACCATCTATGCGGTCTATGAGGCCGTACAGAAGAACAAACCGCTTATCAGCCGCGTAATAACCGTTACGGGCAAGCAAGTGGCGAAACCCGGTAATTATCTTGTACGCTTCGGTACGCCGATAGAGGAAGTGATTGCGCTGGCAGGTGGTGTTCCTGTAGATACAGGAAAAATCATAGGCGGCGGTCCGATGATGGGACGTGCGATGGACCATATCGAAGAAATGCCGGCAAACAAACGTCTGTCCGGATTGCTCTTCCTCTCGAAAGAAGAGAGCGTACGGCCCGAAGAACAGAATTGTATCCGTTGCGGCAAATGCGTTCAGGCATGTCCGATGGGACTGGAGCCGTATCTGCTCAGCCGGATGGCGGAACTGGAGATGTGGGAAGATTTGGAGAAACATGCTGTCATGGATTGTATAGACTGCGGTTGCTGCGTCTTTACTTGTCCTGCCCACAGACGATTGCTCGACGGTATCCGTCCGGGAAAAGCAAAAGTGGGTGCGCTCATTCGCGCAAGAGCCGCTGCCAAATGACCAAAGGGAAATGATAAATCGTAAATGATTAAATGCTAAATAACATGAATAAATTCATTGTAGCTCCGGCACCTCATGCACATGGTGGGGATAGCGTGCGCAGAAATATGCTGCTCGTTATTATTGCACTACTTCCTGCTTATGTGGTGTCAGTACTTGAGTTTGGATGGGGAGCTCTCATCACAGCCGCTATCTCCGTTTGCGCTTGTGTGCTGACCGAATGGCTTGTGAGCAAGTATCTTCTCAAAGAAAAGAATCAGACCATCGGCGACCTTTCGGCCGTTCTTACGGGTCTGTTGTTGGCTTTCAACCTGCCGTCGAATATCGACTGGTGGATTGTAGTAATTGGCGCTATCGTGGCTATCGGAGTGGGAAAAATGAGCTTCGGCGGACTCGGACAGAACTTGTTCAATCCTGCTTTGGTGGGACGTGTGTTCCTGCTGATTTCTTTCCCCGTACAAATGACGACATGGCCTTTAGCGCAAGGTTTCGGAGGCTCCTATCTGGATGCCGAGACTGGCGCTACGCCGCTGTTCTTCCTTAAAAACATTGTTAAATCGGGTGATGCGGACGCCATTCAGTACTTGCCGTCTCTTTGGGATTCATTCCTCGGAGTAATGGGCGGTTCGCTCGGAGAGATTAGTGCTGTTGCACTTATTCTCGGAGGAATTATTCTTCTCTGTACACGCGTCATCACATGGCATATTCCCGTAAGCATTATTGCAACGGTTGCGCTCTTTGCCGCCTGTACAGGATGGGTCGGCGCGCTGCCTGAAGGAATGACGACATGCAATTATGTGGGCTACAGCCTCTTGAGCGGTGGTCTCATGCTCGGCGCATTCTTCATGGCTACGGATTATGTTACCAGCCCGATGACGGCTTGGGGGAAAATCATATTCGGCGTTGGAATAGGATTCATTATGATGGTCATCCGTACGTGGGGTGCATATCCTGAAGGAATGTCATTTGCCATCCTCATTATGAACGCCTGTGTACCTTTGTTGAACAAATTCCGTCCTCAACGTTTCGGCGAGGTAAAAAAATAAGGAGGTAAATATGGAAAAACTGCAAAGTACATTTAAGAATATGGTATTGAGCCTTGTGCTCATCTGTATTGTAGCAGCAGGTGCGCTTGCGGGCGTATATATCCTGACACTCGATACCATTAATGCGCAGAAAGCCGCCAAACAGCAGGCTGCCATCCAATCCGTATTGGCAGGACATGAAGACGGAGTTGCTATCGAGACAGCCGTGGACGGTTTCGGTGGTGTGATCCGGATGATGGTTGGTTTTGATGCCGAAGGAAACATTCTCGGCTACGAAATTCTGGAGCATCAGGAAACTCCGGGACTGGGTTCGCATATCGAGCATTGGTTCAAGAATGAAAACAAACCGGGGCAGAACATCATCGGCCGCAAAGCTAACGGACAATTCTCTGTCAGCAAAGACGGCGGTGACGTGGATGCCATCACAGCCGCTACCATTTCGTCACGGGCATTCCTGAAGGCAGTCAATCAGGCGTATGAACAGTTCCTCGGCCAGAAGCCTGACGCCCATACAGGAGCGACAGAACTCCAACCCGAAGAAGTGGTTGAAGAGGTAGTGGAAGAAGTTGTAATCATTGAAGAAAAGGAGGAAGCAAAATGAGTAACGCATTGAAAACCTTTACAAACGGACTTCTCAAAGAGAATCCGACCTTTGTGTTAGTGCTCGGTATGTGTCCGACACTTGCAACTACCACGAGTGCCATCAACGGTATGTCAATGGGCTTGGCAACGATGTTTGTCCTTGTTTGCTCGAATATGGTTATTTCGATGCTCAAAAAACTGATTCCGGACAAGGTTCGTATTCCTGCGTTTATCGTCGTGATTGCAACCTTTGTGACGTTGGTTCAGTTGTTGATGCAGGCCTATCTTCCGGCCATCTATGACGTGCTCGGTCTGTTTATTCCGCTGATTGTAGTGAACTGTATCGTGCTCGGTCGTGCTGAGGCTTTTGCTGCAAAGAATTCTGTCGGACTGAGTGCTCTGGACGGACTCGGTATGGGCTTGGGCTTCACGATGGCACTTACTGTACTTGGAGCAATCCGTGAATTACTCGGTACCGGAGCATGTTTCGGCTTCCATGTGTTCCCGGATAATTACGGCGCATTGATTTTTGTGCTCGCTCCCGGAGCCTTCATCGCACTTGCATTCCTGATGGCTATTATCAACAAGTGGCAGAAGAAATGAACAAAATTGGTAAATGATTAAATAGAAAATAAGTATGGTTTACTTTCTGATATTTATATCCGCGATATTTGTAAACAATATCGTATTGAGCCAGTTCCTTGGTATTTGCCCATTCCTCGGTGTGAGCAAGAAAATAGACACCGCGATGGGTATGAGTGCCGCAGTAATCTTCGTGCTGACCTTAGCAACCGTAGTCACGTATTTGCTGCAAATGCTGCTCGTAGCATGGGGATTAGAGTTCCTGCAGACCATTCTGTTCATTCTCATCATCGCCGCTTTGGTACAGATGATAGAGATTATGCTCAAGAAAGTCAGTCCGGCTTTGTATCAGGCGCTTGGTGTGTTCCTGCCTTTGATTACGACCAACTGCTGTATTCTCGGTGTGGCTATATTGGTAGCAAACGGCACAGAGAAGTTGCCGATGGGCGCAGAGCATGGTATGTTAACCGGAACCTTGTTCGCCTTTGCGACGGCATTAGGATTCGGTTTGGCATTAATTCTCTTCGCCGGTATGCGTGAACAACTGGCTATGAACAAAGTGCCCAAAGCGATGCAAGGCACACCTATAGCTCTGCTGACAGCAGGTCTCTTAGCGATGGCCTTTATGGGCTTCAGCGGAGTGGTGTAAACGGGCAAACGAGTAATTGAGTAATTATCTGTTACGAGAAGTCTGTACCGATTTGTACAAACGCCAAAGACACCAGCAATGATGTCCGGCGAAGAAACGGGTAAGACGTTTTCCCTTGGAGAGTTGCAACGAAGGCCGTTGCAACTCTTCTTGTTTAAAGAGGTCTGCGTACTGACGGCAAAGCGAAAAATCTTTGCAGAAATGCAGCAGATGGATTTTGTCGCTTATTTTTTGCCGGTCTGTAACAGCACGATAGGTTTCTGTCAGTTGTTGCTCAGCGAGGTATCGGTCTGCTAATTGCCAGTATTGAATCATGCAGCGGAAGTGTTTGTCGTTCTTGTCGGCAGAAACGGAGTTTTCGCGCAGCACATAATGGTAAAGCGGTTCGTTGACAAAAGCGACATGCCGCACAACGCCGCATAGATAGAGGAGCAGCATCCTGTCTTCCATATAATCCAAGCCTTCCGGTGCAAAATGTACCGACGGCAAGGCAAATAGTGAGCGCCGAATCAGTTTTCCCCAGAGCGGAACCAAGCGGTTTTCCAACGCCGCCGCCATCAGGTCTTCTTCCGGCAAGAGTTTTTCTTCCTTTGGTTGGTTTTGTATGCAGACCACCATGTCACATTCGTCCGAATCAACTTGTGCGTACAAACGCTCTACTATGTCCATCTCCACATAATCATCCGAGTCCACGCAAAGGACAAACTCTCCTTGCGCCGCTTCGATACTTGCACGGCGTGTATATGCCAACCCGTGATTCCTGTCGTTGTGCAGAATGCGAACCTGCGACGCTCTGTCCGGATAGCAGGCAATAACGGATTGCAGCAATGCAACCGAATCGTCCGTTGAAGCATCATTCACGAACACAAATTCCAACGGCTCATATGTCTGCTGCAGCAATGAATGCGCGCAACGCTCGATATAAGCAGCCACATTATACACCGGAACACATATGGAGATTAAGGGTTTCATGCAGAGGGAATGTTTTTAGGTGTGGCCATCAATCGGCAGAAAAGTACTTCTGCAAAGCCTGAAATCATTATTGCAAGAGCTACCATGCTAATATCACGCCAAACCAACAATCCGCAAAGGGCTGTCAGCACGCATGAAAGGAACGCAATCAACTGGTTTAGCGTGATAATATAATAGCGGTTGGCAGGAATGAAAACGAAATTGATATACGCGCCGGTCACGAGCCATGTATAAATCGTGGTACTTAAAATGACGGTAATAAAGACCGCCTCCATCATTTGTTATCCTCCCAAAAGCAGCACTGCAGGGTAGCTGAGTGCCGCAATCAATATGGTAAAACTCACGCCTATAAGACGTTCGTATTTGAGAATGCGCCGAACACGTTCCGGTGTTGCGTTAGCGACCACTTCGGGGAATAGCGCTCCGTTGATATTCTGTGTGAAGAATCGCGGAATAGTAATAATTTTCTCCGCCAAGTCGTAAACAGCCACTTCTCCTATTCCGAACCAGTGCTTGATAATAGCCTTGACTGAAAGAGATTTGATGTTGGATGTGAGCGAAGTTGCGAAGAAGGGCAATGCTTCGTGGAAGAGACGTCGGAGACGGTTGCCGGTTATCCGTTGCAGACGTATTCCATCCATAAAAAGATGTATATAGGCGATAAACGTACCCAATCCGATTGCTCCCATTGTAATGAGCGCATAGCTGTTGATGTCTTGGGGCGAGCGTACTAACCACAGAATGAGCGGAATCGTGGCGATCCGGAGTCCGAGGTTGATGAATGTGACATGCTTCATCTTTTTCATTCCCTGGAAATACCATACAGGAAAGAGGCTTGTTGCAGCCAGTTGGACAAATGTGATGAGGCATAGAAGCCGGTTGTTGTGCATGAAAGGCACATAGCGGAGGCATAGTGCGAAAATCAATCCGCACAGCAGAATGAGTGCGCTCTTGAGCACAAGAACGGAGCTGACGATACGGCTTCGTTCGCCCAAATCGTCCCGTGCTTGTACCACGGCTTTCGCGCAGGGTGAATCAAAGCCGAAATCAAAAATGACTTGAAAGAACGTAGCGATTGTGAAAGCATAAACATATGTTCCGTACGCCTCTTTACCGGTCATGCGTATGACGAACGGATAAATAATCAGTCCGATGAGCGCGCTGATGATGCTGAGCGCGGTCATGAACGAGTAGTTCTCTAAGACGCGCGTCTCTTTGAGCCGTTGTAGAAGATGCAGGTTCACTTATCTTGGAGCGGTGCAATAAATGCCTTGTTATTATATGTCGTTATGCAGACAGTTATCGTATGTATCTTTTAGTTGCCGACCGATAGTTCCTGCCCGGAAGGCATCCTTGTCCAGTAACCCTGTCTTCAGGGGTTTGTCTTTTGGCGGCCATAAGATAGTTTCTATAAACTCCGCGAACTTTCCGGGTTTATTCTGCGCTACCTCTTGCGGTACAATCAGTGCGGCCACGTCTTCCGCTATTCCCACCGGAGTCGAGAGAATCGGCAGCCCAGCCGCCGCCGCTTCGGCCAGTATAATGCCATATGTTTCATAGCGGCTGGATAGCACAAAAGCATCTGCTTTCTGCATCTCTTGTGCTACTTGCCGAGGCGTCAGTTCACCTGTCCAGCGAAGCACACCTTCGGGTAAATCCAACGTTTGTGCGTACGCGCGTACCTCATTATAATCTACGCCGGAACCGACTAAAACCAACTGCCATCCCTGCTTTCTTTCGCTGAGCATTTTTATTGCCCGCAACAATCCTTCCACGTTCTTCGCTTTCTCGTCGAAACAGCTCACGTGCAGAAGAGTTTTGGGTTTTCCGGCATTGTGTGAATCCGTACTGACGTTATTCTGTGCTTTCGTGTCGGCGAAGAAGAAATCATCGACGACGTTGTTTATCTTCTCCCACCGTGCGCACTTAATCCCGCATTTCTGCATTGCCTCTTTCAGCTGCTCGGAGACAGGCAGGATCGCTTCGGCCTCAGATGCTATTTTCCCGTATATTTTCCGTTTGATAGCCGACAAACGCATGAACTGACCGTTCTCCGGGAGATAGCCGCTCCAATGTTCGATGATGACGAACGGAATTTTGTACCGCCATTTAAGCCATAAAGCGAGCAGCCCTTGTTTATGAATGACGTTCAGTTGAACTACATCCGGCAGTCCCCATGTGCGTTTGAGTATCCGGAACAGGCGCCAGCTACGGATGAATTCGCGCCATGTAAAAGCGGAAAGGACCTGTACATCAACGCCTTGCGCGCGGACGGCCTCCACGTGCTTTTGTACAAAAAGTCCCGCCATAGCGTCGCGCTCCGACGGGTACCAGGGTGTGAGATACAGAACTTTCACGATTCTCAATTCTCAATTCACGATGCTCAATTTACCGATACTTCCATTCCCTTATTTTCTGAAACCAGATGGCGAGGCGGAATAGCGGTTTGTAGTAATGTTCAACGGAATAGTATTTAACGGGTGTGGAGCCGAATTGCTTGTAATGGTTTGCCACTCCGCGGTCCATTGAACCTTCAAAATCGAACAAGACATGTTTCTCGCGTGCAATCTTCATCGCTTCGAGCACCAAGAGCGAGCTGGCGCCTGTTTCGCTGAACATCGGGTCATAAGTCGGTATCAGGTAGTACAGGTAATGGTTGTCCCAAACGAGGAAAGCGGCAGCATAGGGTTTTCCGTCGGCATTGCAGATACTGAGGATCTCGCATTGCCCCAGTCGGCGTGCCTTTCGTTCGAGCACAATGAGGAACTCGCGCGTATAACTGCATTTGCGTTTGCGCAGTTGCAGGCAGCGGGTCAGAAACCTGTAGAAATCTTCTACGTCCATTGAGCGTTCAGCATGCAGGCTGAGTGCTTTCTGGAGTTGTCGTTTCTTGTTTTTGCTGAATGAGTCGATCACCGCGTCAAGGTTGCTGAGGTCTTCCATGCGATAAGTGACCCGTTCGCGTGTTTTGAAACCCAGAGCGTGCATGGCATCCACGCAGAGGCTGCCTGGCAGATATTGCTGGTAGTAATAAGCGAGCCCCATCGAGTCCATTTGTTCCTTGATTTGCCGGCACACTTCAGCGGTTTTCCATTTGTCCGACGTCACTTCGGACGTTACCCAAATTCCTCCGATTTGGGATAATTGGGGCATAACAATGTACTTGTTCCAGAGGCGTTTACGCAGCAAATAGGGCATAGCTCCGGCGATTTGTCCGCTCTCGTCTTCCGCGAGCAAAGCGTCCCATTCTTTACCTGCGCACACGGCGTCCATCCACCATGGTTGCATCGAAATGGGAAGATATTCCTGCTGTGCAGCCCACTCTATGTATCGCTCTTTGTTGGTCATCTGAACAATCCGCTGAAGATTCCTCCTTGTTGTTCCGGAGCTTGTGCTTCGGGAGCGTCGTTCAGAACGGCGTCGTCATTGAGCGGCTCAGCTGTTTCGGAAGGCTGTGCGCCCGAAGCGGGTTGCTGGTTACGGTATATTTCCGGACGATACAGAATCTGGATGTTTTCTGCAATCACTTCCGTTTTGCGTCGGATTTGTCCGTCTTTTTCCCAAGCGCGCGTTTTCAGTTTACCCTCGACATACACTTTCATGCTTTTTCGCAGATTTTGCTGCGCCCACTCGGCCAAGTTGCGCCATAAGACGATGCTGTGCCATTCTGTTACGTCCGGAACCTGCGTTCCGTTTTGCATGACATAGCCTCTTTCGGTAGTTGCTAAGTTGAAAGTTGCAATTGCTACACCTCTGTCCAAGTAACGTACTTCGGGGTCTGCGCCTACGTTACCAATTAAAATCACTTTGTTTACGCTTGACATAATAATTTAGTTTTCAATTAACTTTTTCTTTTTGCTTGGCGGTTCTATTGCTGCGCGCAAGCACGTATTCATAATTCGCCTGCAAAGTTACAAAAAAAAATCCACATGTGCAAATTTAAGTGGATTTTTTAGCAAAACTACGCGTAAATGAATGGAATTGCAACCAAATCAGGGCTAATTACCAGCCCTTGGGCACGTATCGGGTATGTAATTGGTAGGTAATGAGTACGAGAATGGTTAACGGACGACTAAGAATAGATAAGAACAAATAACGTTCGCGTTCGGCAAAAGGTCAGGGTGTCGCATGGATGCGACAGGCATAAACGCTAATTTTTGCAGTGAGAAAAGTGAGAATTCTGAGAAATCTCACAATTCTCAGTGCAATTTTTTGAAGCGGCATGGCATGCTGGGCAATGGACGACGTAGGAAGAAGACGCAGCACTACTATGTCGCGAAGGGGACGAAGAGAGTGTTGCTTCTTATTTATAAATCGAAAAATCGATGATTTTTGTTAAATAGTTAACGGGTTAAGCGGTTATACAAGGTAAACAGCAGGCAGATGTCTGCAGAGGCGACGGCGGAAGTCTCCGCGCTTACGCACGGAGCTCCCGACAAAAATGCACAATGAGGCGTTGGAATTAAAGACAAACAGGTATTTCGAGTTGCTTGATTTGGCCGTCACGTGCAAAGAGATGAGCGGATTGCTCTTTGGTCAAACACAAGCCATTTACCATTTGGCCATTTACCATTTGGTCATTGAGGCGGTAGATGATTTGTGTACCGCAGTATGAGAAACGCAATTCGCCGTCTTTGAAATCCGCCGGTGTGAGCATGGTCGGACAGAACGTTATTTGTCCGTCACGAACCGAAACTCCCAGTTCGAAGAAACGGTTGATGATGTCCTCTTTCACTTGTCCTGTCATTCCCGGTTGCTGAACTCCCGCCATGGACGGCGTGTGCGAATACGGGTCGAACGGGAACGCTCCGTATTCATCGGGACGTTTATGTGAACCGATACCCTCGCGGATGGCGTTATAATGTGCGCGGAGTCGCTCCGTAATGGAATTGAGAATTGAGAATTGAGAATTGAGAATTGATGGATTGAGAATTGAGAATTGAGAATTGATGGATTGCTGAATGTTTTCGCCGACTGCCAGAAGCAGTTTGGAGACCATATGCCAGTAGATACATCCCAGTCCTTCGTACTTATAGAACGTGCCGGAACGCCCAGTGAAGGCGTGGTGGTTGAAGACTTGTTCGTAGAGGTCTTTTAGTTCGTCCGGCAGTTCGTTTGCATTGCGGAAACGGGCATCAAAATGCAGACCTCCATCGCAGTCCTGATGGATGGCCGTTCCTATGTATTTCTGTACGAACGGCATGTTTTTCGCCTCTTCCGGCAGGTTGTTGAGTTCGAGGAAGGACTTTCTCCTTCTGTTGGGGTACAACATATACGAGCGCTGGTCTTCCCGGTATAGTTCGGACTCCCTCATGGCGTCGAGCAAGTCCGCCGCTTCTTCGGCACTCAACAGTCCGGACGATAGTACCGCCACTTGCCCTTCCAGCATCGGATATAAACGGGAAACGGTGATGGTTGCAGGTTCGAACTTGACCAGATTGTACGCTTCGTAAAGCCCGTCGGCACGTTTGTTGGCGCGTATAGACTCGTCGATCCGGCGTAGTGCGTCCGTGAGAAAAGCCTGCACGTCGGTAAGCGGCAATACCAACTGTTGACCGCATATTCCTTTGTAAATGCGCGTGCGGTAGTTTTCTCCAGCGCGTCCGACCGAGTCGATGAATTGGCGGTTGTTCCCGTCCGTTCTCAACGCGTTGTGAATGGCTTTCAGGAACTCTGCCGTTTCCGTTCCGACGGAGATGTCAGTCCGTAGGATTTGTTGCAGGAAAGCCACGTAACGGCGCATATAACAGAGCGTTACCATCGAAGCACCGTATCCGACGAGCGCGTTGTTGGCGTCGTTCCATTCAGGCCGGAGTGTGTTCATCCAAATGCCTGCGCCGGGTATGAAGTTCGACAATTTGGTCAGCAGGGTAATGAGCAGTTTGTCTGCCATAGTTGTCCTCCGAACGTTTCCCCGGCTGTCGAGTACTAACTTGGCGTCCGCTCCCATTTTCGGCACAAGCGCCATGATATGTTTGTGCAGTTCGTCGTCGAACGTAATACTGTTCTTGGGGTCCGCAACGATTTCGTCGTACGATTTGAGCCGGTAAGGCACATTAGCGAAGGCGTACATCCGCCGGTTGAGCAACTCCTGCAGGGCTTGCGGATTATGATGGTTGCTCAGTTCGAGCAGTTTGAGCAGGTAAATAATCTGATGGTCGCCCCAGTATCCGATGTTGGACCACGGGTTCTCCGGCTCGATTACTTCCCAGTCGATGCCTTTGTTGGAAATGCGGTAAGGATTGTATCCGTCGGCTGTCGTCGCGTTGAGGAACTTAGCGATAATATGGTTGATATAGAGCGGATAGGAGAGTGAAAGCGCTTCCCAGTTCTGGAATATGTCTCGCCAATTGCCCTGATAAGCGACCACGGGTTTGCCTTGCTCGTCCTGCACGCGTATATCGAATAGGTTCCACGGTCGCGAAGGGTCACCGTGGCGTCGTCCGAAAGTGAGCGGCAGGTCTTCGTCGTCCGATTTAGGCGGATAATTGAGGTAATAACCTCCTCGCATGGTATTGAAGAGCACGTTTGCGAAATGCCGTGCGTCGTTTGCTTCGTCGCCTGTTTGCTGGACGCCGTCGTTCTGCGCCACGATGTGTTTGAGCGTTTCGGTGGACTTGGCCATCGCAGATTCAATATGGTTGACAGCGTCGGGTTGCGCGATGAAACGGAGCAGTTCGTGCACGGCAACGGCGTCCTGATTCACGTCCAAGACGTTGTACCATGTTTTCGAACTGCGAGGCGGCAGCGAAAAAGCCGCCTTGGCGACAAAGGCTCCGCGCACACCTTTGGATGGCGTTTCCGAGAAGTCGGCATCCGGCAGTCCGAGGCAATAAACGGTATTGCACGTAAGCGATTCGCTCGGTTCAGCCCGGTCAACAAGTATAGCTTCCATCCGGAACAGACCGAGCGAGCCGATTAGTTCCGTTTTCTTGTAACCGTCCACGAGCGTGGAGAACTCGTTCTGCGTCTTACGCTCCACTCCGGCGGGAAGGACATTGAGCAGGCTGTCGCGGATTTCCACTTCCGTTGCGAAATTGCCTGTGTTCTCCAGTGTCACGCGGCGAACCCAACCGTGCTTGCCTGCGGGTGCCCAGAGGTACGAGAATCGCAGTTTGAGCGTGTGGTTCTCCTCGCAGAACACGATTTGGTTGCCGACGGTCGATTTGGCAATCTTGCGCGAGATGACGAAGACGTCTTGCTGTTGGTTGGAAAAAGGAATCCACATCAGGTCTCCGTTCACTTGGAAGCGTTCGCCTTTTACGCGAATCTTCGTTTTCGGGCCGGTAGTCTCGTAGTTCTCGGTTATTTTGTCGTCCGTGTAGTACGGAAAGAGCGCCTCGTCCGGGTTCCGACGGCCAGCCGTCAGTCCGCCTGTGGAAGCGAGGTACATCCAGAGGTCCGTGTCCGAAGCCAGCGAGATGAAGAACGGTTGCATCTCGTCGTAATTGGCGATTTCGTAAAAGCGCTCGCCATTAATGGTAATAAATTGTCCTTGTACCATAAACTTGTTTCCTCTTATTCATTATTGAGCCGGCTTGCTTCCAGTTCCTTTTTCATCTGTTCCATCGTTGTGTTATCGAGGTTGTAGAACGCGAGGAAGATGGCGCATGAAGCATACAGGACGCCAGGCACGATACCGAACATCCAGTGGAACGTGTTCATCATCAGCGGCGTGTGCTGGATTTGGTCGATGGTCATCAGGTCGGCGTTATACCCGATAGCGGACATCACGACTCCGAACAAAGCTGCTCCGATGGACCAGCCTATTTTCTGCGCAAAGACTGCGGCGGAAAGACACAGACCTGTCGTGCGTCGCT
>Ga0247610_10002064_pt1 | contig 23820 bp, 25 predicted proteins | sample 174DNAGHGhighgp2_FD_193483 | JGI IMG/M metagenome (GOLD analysis project Ga0247610, IMG submission 193483) | Sheep rumen microbial communities from Palmerston North, Manawatu-Wanganui, New Zealand - 1742 DNA GHGhigh gp2 | ecosystem: Host-associated > Mammals > Digestive system > Stomach > Rumen...
ATTATTTTGTACTTTTGCCCGTCAAAGCAACTGTCCTATGAACTGGAAACGTCTTAATATCAGTAAAATAGCCGCCAACATCCTATTCTGCGCTCTGGTGGTGTTTCTTTTTGGGAAAAATTCCTTGCTAAGGCCTATGGCGGTGGAAGCGCCCTATGCTGAATACATTTCGGGTGTTTTGGTTCTCATCTTGTTCTACCTTAATCGCTTTTATCTTTATGCGAAGCTCTTCCTCAAGGGCAAATTCTCACAATTTGTATTCATCGGCTTATTGTCTCTGGTATTAGCCGTTGGCGTGGAGTCCGCTTTGGTTTATTCAAGTCTTATGCCCGACCTTCTTGGCTACTATTCCGGAAAGGTAGCTTGCTTGTATTTTATGTTTTACTCTTTTCTGATGCTGTGCCGTGATGTCGTTTTTATTCTCATATCATTTGCTTTATGCAACATCACCAGGCAAAAAGAGCTAAACATCCTATATGAGGAGCATTTAAAGGAGATCTGTAATGAGATTCCCGTGAATCAGAGTGACGAACAAGACCATGTTCCCTCAACCGAAGATGAATCTGTATTCCAAGACAAGAAAGATGAAGAACATGTTAACCTGTTGTCACTTTCAGCCACTGAATTCCTTAAAATCGACGATATTCTTTATGTTGAACAATGCAAAGGACACACCCTGATTCATACTATAAACGACAAGCTCTTTATACGTACAAGCTCTTTGAAACGAACTATTGAATTGATTGGATATGATTCTTTGATTCAAGTGTCTAAATCCGCCGCTGTTATTAACAACTTCGTGATAAGCTTTGACCAGAATCATGTTACATTAAAGAACCCTTGTACAGACAATGTTTACCCTGTGAAAATCGGGTCTCCTTTTCGTGAGTCTTCGGCTGCATTGTTAAAGAAAGCCCTTACTGACAACAAACAAAAAGACAATGAGTTACCTAACCCTACTGTGAATATGAAAGAGTGAAACGTTCCTCCATTATTGAAAAACAAAAAGTTTCATCAAGTTTATTATTTTATTCAAGAACACCCTGACTGTAAATCTTTCTATTTGTCAGAAAAAATGGCAATACCTATGGGTAGCCTCAACCGCATCCTCGCGCAGCTCAAGGCGGAGGGTCTCATCACTTACGAGGGAAGCAAGAAGACCGGCGGGTATCGCGTGGTGGAGAAGAAAGACGACAGTCCGAACCTGTAGAAAAAGAGACGTGCCATGGCGCGTCTCTACAACGGGAAAAAAGATTCCGCCTTGTAACCAAAGAAATAGTATCTTTGCCGTTTCCTTTTAACTTGTCGAAAAAATGAACTTGTCATCTGAAAAACGAAAAGAAATTATCAAGACATACTGCCTGATTATTTTGGGCACTTTCATCATGTCCATCGGCTTTGTGGTGTTTATTTCCCCGCTGAAACTCGCGCCGGGTGGAGTGTATGGTATCGCCATCATCCTCCACCACGTCTTTAACTTCCCCATCGGTTTGTCGGGCATCTGTCTCGATTTGCCACTGCTGCTGATCGGAACGCTTTGGCTCGGACCTAAATTTGGCGCGAAAACGTTGGTCGGGGTCATCTCGTTGCCTGCATTTATCTCTCTCTGGGAAAGGGTTTACGGCTATGCACCCTTGATCGCTTTGCCTAACGACCCCATGACCCCCGATCCCTCCGCCACCTTCATCCTCGCACTTTTCGGCGGCGTGATTATCGGCATCGGGTTAGGACTCATCTTCAAGACCCGCGCCACTTCTGGCGGCACCGACATCATCGCCATGATTCTCGGTAAGTACATCAAACATATCCCTCTTGGCACACTCCTCATCTGCGTCGATTCCACCATCGTGCTTATCGCTTTGGCTGTGTTCAAAGACTGGACCATCCCATTGTACTCATGGTTAGTGATTTACGTCACCGGCATCGTCATGGACAAAGTCATTTCCGGTTTCCACTCCAACAAAGCCGTGCTGATTATTTCCGAAAAATATGAGGAAATCCGGCAACGCATCTTCGACGAACTCGACCGCGGCGGCACCTACCTCAACGGCGAAGGCATGTACAACCATGACGAGAAAAAAATCATCTTCACCTCCATCTCACGTAAACAACTGCCAGTGCTTATCCACTTCGTCCACGAAATTGACGCTAACGCTTTCGTCACCATTCTTGACGCTTCCGAAACCTTAGGCGACGGATTTAATTCATTGAGAGAAAAGGCATTAAACTAATCTGCTATGAATCCTGTAATCACCTTGTTAAGCGATTGGCACCTCCGCGATCCTTACGTAGCCATGCTCAAAGGATCTCTTCTTCAGACATTACCCAATGCTCAAATCATTGACATTACCCATTATGTTGACAAATTCAACATTTTGCAAACTGCTTTGTTAATGAAATCCAGTTATAGTGCTTTTCCTGATGGCTCTATACATCTGATACTCACCAATATGTCTCTAAACTCTACCTTTTCTCCCGTAATGTTAAACCACAATGGTCATTATTTCATCGGAGAAGACAATGGCGTTTTCCATCTCATGTTCGGACAAGAAGTAGCGCTCAAAGGATTGCAACTATCTGACAACAAAGAAAATACGCTATCGCAAATTATTCAATGGCTACAATTAATCACGACAGACTCCTTGAACAAAAATAACACACAAACATATTTGAATTTTAAAAGAATGTTTGTTCAAGAATCTGAATATATATCTGAAAATCAGCAAATTGAAGGTAATATTGTCTATATTGATGCCTTCAATAATGCCATCACGGACATTCCTGTTAAAATGTTTGAGGAAAAGGGACAGCAACGTCCATTCACGGCAACCATTCACTCTAAAGGTGTGTGGAAAATGAATAGGTATTTTCAACATTATGAGTCCGCCGATGACGAAATGTATCTGTGTAGTAATGCGTTGGGGTTCCTTGAAGTCGCTTCATACCAGGCAGACGTGGCGATTTTGGCCGACTTGGAACCCGGAGACAAAATCATCATTCAATTCGAATAGGCATGATTACGGTAGGATTGGTCCAGGCGGACATTAAAGCGTACAACAAAAAGGGCAACATCGCCCATTATTCCGAATGGTTGAAAGAATCCATTCAGGTGCCTGTACATCTATTGATTTTTCCGGAAATGTTTCATTGCGGTTTTGCGCCCGATATTCAAAAGGATGCGGAACCGCATAATGGCGACAGTCTTTACTTTCTATATCTGACAGCACACGAATTCCAATGCGATGTGGTAGCGACCTTACCCGTTCTATGTAATAATGTATTGTATAATCGTTTGGTATGGCTTTCCCGCGACCGGATTTTAGGACAATACGACAAGCATTACCTTTTCATGGGTGAGGAGGAATTTTTCACGCCAGGCACGAGCAAAACCATCGTCAACACACTGGGTTATAAGTTTTTACCACTCACTTGCTTTGATGTTCGTTTTCCGGAATGGAGTCGCAATCGCGTCGTGAACGGCCATTTCGACTACGACTGTTTGGTCTATACGGCTAATTTCCCAGCTCCACGCGAAAGCGAGTTGTTAGCCTTGGCACGTGCACGAGCCATTGAGAATCAGGCATATACTATTGTCGTGAACCGTGTGGGCACCGACGGATACCAAAGACGTTATGCGGGAGGAAGTGCTTTCATCAACGCGCACGGCGAAATTGAGGCTCAATCAACTTCTGGGAAAGAGGAGATTTTGATCCATTCTTGCGACATTGATGCCTTAAAAACGCTAAGAGAGCAGTTTCCTGTATCAAAATATTGGTAATTCGATAGGATTTTTTTATTGCAATTAATTCATATACAGATTCTTATAAAAAAATTTCAAAAAATGTTGGAGCATTAGAAAAAAAGTGTATTTTTGCAGCCTCAATCCAACGATGGTGCTGTAGCTCAGTTGGTAGAGCAACGGACTGAAAATCCGTGTGTCACTGGTTCAATTCCCGTCAGCACCACAAGCCCCGAACTTTCGGGGCTTTTTTATTGCCTTTCGAGCCAGCGCACCTGTTTTCAACATTGTTCAAAAAAAAGTTTTGCAACCCACTGTGTGATAATAAAAAAAGTGTATTTTTGCCGCCCAAAATTTTAGTACAAATTAAATTAAAAAGTAAAAGCATTATGGCAAATCAGTACGAAACCGTTTTCATTATGACGCCCGTTTTGTCTGAAGAACAGATGAAGGAAACGGTACAAAAATTCGAGAAGATTCTCACCGACCAAGGTGCAGAAATCGTTCACCAGGAGAACTGGGGCCTCCGCAAATTGGAGTATCCCATCCAGAAAAAGTCCTCCGGTTTTTATCATTTATTTGAATTCAAGGCTGACGGCAATGTGGTCGCTGAGTTGGAATTGCAATTCCGCCGTGACGAACGCATCATGCGCTTCTTGACAGTGACGATGGACAAATACGCCATCGCTTACGCTGAGAAGAGACGCAACAATCGCAAAGAAAAAGTCGCTCAGACTGATCAACAACCCGTTGTTGAAGAAGTAGTTAACGAAGAGTCTAACCCCGTAGAAGCTTAAGATTATGGCACAACAAAACGATATTAAATACATTGCTCCTGTAGCAGTTGACATTAAAAAGAAAAAATATTGTCGTTTCAAAAAGAGCGGTATCAAGTACATTGACTACAAAGATGCTGAATTTTTGAAAAAATTTGTGAACGAACAGGGTAAAATCCTCCCGCGTCGTTTGACCGGTACCTCCCTGAAATATCAGAAGAAGGTGGCTCAAGCAGTGAAACGCGCTCGTCACTTGGCTCTCCTGCCGTTCGTAACCGATAATTTAAAATCTAACTAAAAAAGCATTTTGTCATGGAAATCATATTGAAACAAGACGTAGCTAATCTGGGTTATGCCGATGACCTCGTAAAGGTGAAAGACGGTTATGCCCGCAATTACCTCATTCCGCAAGGTTATGCCGAACTCGCTACCCCGGCAAAGAAGAAAATGTTGGCGGAAACCATCAAACAACGCGCTTTCAAGGCTGAAAAAATCCGCAAGGAAGCTGAATTCCTCGCTGGAAAGATCGAAGGTCTCGAAGTCACTGTCCCTGCAAAGGCTTCTGAAGCCGGCACCCTGTTCGGTTCAGTGAACAACATCATGGTGGCTGACGCACTCAAAGCTCAACACGATATTGAGATCGACCGTCACAAAATTACCATCAACGAGGACAGAATCAAGGAGTTGGGCCAATACACCGCTCAGGTGAACCTGCACCGCGACTTCAAGGTGGAAATCAAAATCAACGTTGTCCCCGAAACAGCAGAATAATCCTATCATTATTGAATAATACCAAGGCGGTGGAATCCTCAAGATTCTACCGCTTTTTTTTCAAAAAAACCATCCGTAGCAATATATTATGTATATTTGCCACTCGAAAATTTGAAGAACATGAACGAGAAAAAAATTGAAACGGCCGCTGCTCTCGGCAATGCCTTGGTGGAAAAAGTCGATGACTTTTTGCATCATTTCACCAGTTATGCCACTGATTTGGTCGTGGGTATCCATCCTGAAACCTTCGACATCATCCTCGACAGTCCGAATAAAATCCCTGAAGGATACCGTCAGCACAACATTGCCGACTTCATCCTCACCAATCCCCGCGGTTTGTACGAACCTGACGAAAAAGTGATTTTCCAAGTGGCCGAACATTATTTTTAGTGATGAGACGATGAATGGTAGATGCGTATGCGACACGCATCTCTGACGACAAAAAACACGATATTATGGCAGCGAAGAAAACCAGCAGTAATTCAATTAGTTACAGCGACCTCGTTGCGCAAATTAAAAACAGACAGTTTGCGCCGGTCTATCTGTTGCATGGCGAAGAACCGTTTTTTATCGACCGCCTCACCAAGATGTTTGAGGAGGGCATCTTGGAACCGGAAGAACGCGACTTCAATCAGGTGGTGCTCTATGGGAAAGACACTTCCGCAGATATGGTGCTCGCCAACGCAAAGCAATTCCCATTTGGAAGTCCCTACCGTGTTGTGATCCTGAAAGAGGCTAAAGAGCTGAAAAACATCGAATTGCTGGATGCCTACGTACAGAATCCGAGTCCGCAAACCGTTTTGGTAGTATGTTACAAATACGGCAAACTGAAAGCCGCACAGACAAAAAGCTACAGTAAAAACGGTGTGATTTTTGTGTCGGAAGGAGTAAAAGATTGGAATCTGGCCGCTTGGATTCAGGATCTGGCAGACCAGACATTCCATTACAGACTGAGTCCTCAAAGTGCCGCTGTGCTGAGCGAACACATCGGCAACGACCTATCGCGTATCTTCACCGAATTCCAGAAACTCCAAGTTGTACTACCCCCTGGCAGTGAAATCACCCCCGCCGTTATCGAACAACACATTGGGATTAGCAAGGAATACAACATTTTTGAGCTTCAAGATGCTTTGGGTAGCCGGAATCTGTCGAAAGTCTATAACATTATGCTCAATTTTACCATGCATCTGAAGGAAAATCCCAATATTCGCACTATTTCCATGCTATATTCCTACTACCACAAGATGCTCCGTTACCACCTCACACCCGACAAGAGCAATGAGGCTCTGAAAACCATTTTCGGCAATTTGCCACCCAATATTATCGCCCGAAATGTGGGTATCTCTAATAACCACACTCTACCACAATTAATTCGAATTATCTCTATATTAAGGGAATACGATGTAAAATCAAAAGGCGTGGATGCCAACAACGATGAAGGCGAACTGCTGAAAGAGATGATTTATAAGATTACTCATGTATAAAATGAAGAACATACGTCTTTCTCCTGTAAAGTCGCGCCTTAGCACGGCTCTGCAAACGATTTTCCTAATATCGTGCTTCATTACAGCCACTATCTCCTTCGCCCAACCTCCCCAAGGCTATTACGCCTCCGCAGAAGGGTTGAACGGACTGCCTTTACGTTCCGCTATGCATCAGATTATCAAAAGCCATACATCACTGTCGTACAGCGAGTTGTGGCAGGCCTTCTACACTACTGATGCTCGCCCCGACAACGGGAAGGTGTGGGACATCTACTCTGACCAGCCTGGCGGAACTCCCGCTTACTTCTTCACTTTCGGCAACGATCAATGCGGGAACTATTCGGGTGAGGGCGATTGTTACAACCGCGAACATTCCGTTCCCAAAAGTTGGTTCGGGGGAAGTGTCGCACCTATGTACACCGACCTTTTTCACCTCTACCCCACGGATGGTTTTGTAAATTCCAAACGTGGTAATTTACCTATCGGTCAGGTAGTTAACACGACCTGGACCAGCACCAACGGTTCCAAAGTTGGCACATCCAACATACCAGGTTATTCTGGTCAAGTGTTCGAGCCCATCGACAGCTTCAAAGGTGACTTCGCTCGTACCTACTTTTATATGGCCGTCTGTTACATGGACAAGAACCTCGGTGTGGAGACGCAATCCAACTTCATGGGCGGAAACCTCAAGCCATGGGCTAAGGATCTGCTGCTGCAATGGGCGGTCATAGATCCAGTGAGTCAGAAAGAAATCGACCGCAACAATGCCGTCTATCAACTGCAACACAACCGCAATCCTTTCATCGACTATCCCGAATTGGCGGAGATGATTTTCGGCAACGACACGAGCCTAACCTTCGTCACAAGTATTCCCCTACAAGAACAGTCCTATTGGAAAATTTACCCAAATCCGGCTACTCTTCAATTGAATATTCAATTAAATGACAATCAAATAAATAATATTTATGTTGAACTCTATGATATGATGGGTAAACTCAGAATGATTCCCCAAAATATTAGTGAAGATTGTGTTCAATTGAATATCTCTTCGTTGGCTCAGGGTATCTATCTACTTAAAGTATCCAATGAGCAAACCATACACACCTATAAAATCGTAAAACAATGAGTATCATTAAGATAACCAAACAATTTTCTTTTGAAATGGCGCATGCGCTGCGCAACTACGACGGTTTGTGCCGCAACATTCACGGTCATTCCTACAAAATGGACATCACCTTGGCCGGGCGACCGCTAAACGACGACAATTCTCCGAAAAATGGTATGGTGATGGATTTTGGAGATTTGAAAAAACTTGTCAATGAAGAGGTTATCTCACTTTTCGATCACGCTTTGGTGTTAAATGCCAAAAACGATCCCCAGCTCATCGAAGTGCTGAAACAAAATTTTGACAAGATAGTTGTGGTGGAATTCCAACCCACCACTGAAAATTTGCTGGATTTCATTGCGGGAAAAATCAAACAACGCCTTCCCGAAACGGTTAAGCTTTGTCGTGTGCGCCTGCGCGAAACGGACACCTCCTACGCCGATTGGGAAGAGTAGGGACGTATCGCATACATCCGCATCGTCAGAGAATGTCCACCGGCGTGACCATACCCTGCAATAACCCATTGTGTTTTCCATTATCTGTAATAAACAACACATCTAAACGTTTTTTGCGGGTTTTTGAACGCTGGAATTTCGCATTGACGTCCTCCATATTCATATTGGAATCAATAAAGCCATAATGTGCTTCCGATTCCTCTTTCAATCGGATAAGATTTGCTATTTCACTGAATTTCAATGCTTCAGAAAAATTGATAGTGTTGTTTTCTGCCACCAGCTGCATTATGGTTTTCGTACTGAAAACACCCACGATTCTATGGTTTTCCACGATGGGGATATAGGAATAATCGTTGCGTTGCATCACTTTCACGGCGGCAAGCACAGAATCCGAAGGCGACGGGGCAAAAATCTGTCCTACACGAATCGCCACACGCATCAGCGTAACCGGATTGAGTGAATAGTAGAGGTTGTTGACCTGCCGTACAGCTTGGTTGGTAACGATGACGGTATCATTGCCCCCTTTCGACCAATCGTAATGTGACAGCAAGTTACGTAACATTCTGCAAAAAGCGAGATTGCTGCGGATGCTCTTGTATTGGGGCATCTGCTCCAGATCCTTCATTTCCGAAACATTCAGATTATTGAGCACCCACTCTTCTATTTCGCGGTATCGCTCCAAAAATTGATTGGCCTTGTTTTCCATTTTTGAATTTTTTTACGCGGCAAAAGTACAAAAAAAGGGTTCAGGTCTCAAGTACTTGAATCTTGAAACCTGAAACCTGAAACCAAAATTGTTAATACACAAACCGACCTTTTTCAACATCAAAATATGCCGTGTGATCGAAACCACAACGTTCCAGTTCGGCGAGCGCTTCCGGCACGAAAAGTGTCAGTTCTTCCGCTTTGTGTGCATCACTGCTGACCAATACCGGAATGTCAGCCTTGCGAGCTTTCATCAACAATTCTGTGGAGGGATAGAAATGTTCACAACGCTTTTTGTAGAGTCCGCGCGTGTTCACTTCAATGATGACATCATACCGCTTTATTAACTGTATCGCTTTGTCTGCCAATATTTTATACCATTGTTCATTCTCAGTGAAAAAGCGGTCACGATTATGCATCTTGATTTTGTCGAAGTGTGCGATGATATCCAAATGCTGGGTCTCCAACATCTCGAAGGTCTGCTCCCAAAAAGTCGTGACAGCCGTTTTGACGTTGTTATCGAAGAGGTCAAGCAATCCGTTGTCGTAAGTCTCCTGCTTAGAGCCGTCGATGAACCAGAGACCGTCGCCATGCGGTGGTCGGACGAGATGCACCCCGCCGATGATGTAGTCGAGTTGGTAGGTAGTGCGCCATTCATCGAAATCTTTTGTCATACCCGGAACAAAGTCGCACTCTAACGATTTCAACAATTTTATCGAGGTCTTCTGCTGCAATTCATCGATTTCGTGCACATAATCTGGCACTTTTTCCTCTAAAATGGCAAAACTGTTCTCAAAAGGCACCGGTGAGTGCGAGGAAAATCCTAACTGCTGGAGACCTTGCTTCTCAGCCTCGCGCACATGCTCTTCCAAGGTGCTCTTGCCATCGCAATAGAGACTATGGGTGTGGTAATTAGCTTTGTAATAGGTCATTTTTGTTTTGTTTGCTGACCCCACTCTGCGCTTCGCTTATATGGGGTTATTAAAAACTTGTCTCCTCGAGACTGCTTAATGAATAATTTTTTTTATTATCGTATCATCGTCATTCATCGCTTTTTATCGCTCATTGATCGAACTGAACCGTGTCGTCGTCCCGAATCCCATCCAAAATATTGAGTATTTCGTTGCTACGACCTGCATGAGCTTTGTTATAAAGGTTACTGAGAAAAATGATAACAACATTGTCAGACGGACGATAGAGGAAAAGATTTTGGAAACCATTCCAAAGTCCTCCGTGATATACCAGCTTTCCGTGCTCCGGACTCTCTTCGATTCGCAATCCGTAACCATAAATACTCTTCGGCAAAATACCATTATTGAGCTGATTTTCACGCTGCGAGGCAAGTTCCACCCACTCTTTAGGCAGGATTTTATAATCGATGAAGAGAGCATTGGCCCAACACAACATATCCTCTACGTTGGAATAGATGCCTTTGTCTCCGAGCACACCGTTCAGTCGATCGTACTTGGCAACTTCGGAGGTTTTTTTATGACCACGCGCCACAGGCACATTCGTCACAGCACCCATTGGTAACGGCAAAACTCCTACAGTTTCCGATTTCGGGTTCACTTTCGCATATTTTCGTCTTTGTTTTGCATCAATACCCACGATTTCCGTGAAAAAACAAGTGTTTTTCATTCCCGCAGGCTTAAACAGATACTCTCGCACATAATCTTCAAATGTCATTCCCGACACTTGCGCCACCAAAGATGCCAATATAGCATAATTAGTGTTCACATATTCAAATTTTGTTCCTGTGGGGAAGGTTTTCGCATACTTCTGTTTTACTAATACATCTATAAGTTGCTGATTATCAATAAAAGCAGAAGAATCATAAACCGTATATTTGAAATGGAAATATTCGGGAATCCCCGACGTATGCACCAACAAATGCTTGATAGTCACACCACTATAGGGCAAATTGGGAAAATATTTTGTAATGGGGTCGTTTAAGTTGATTTTACCTTGTTCACACAACTGCAAGACGGATACTGCAGTAAACTGTTTGGAGATAGAAGCCAAATCGAAAAGCGTGGTTTTTGTGATGTAGTTGTTATTATAGAAGACTCGGCGTGGCGGTTCCCCCGTCAAGCACAACTCCCCATAGGCGTGTTCCATCAACACCGTGTCGCGCACCGCCACCAACATCACCCCGTTGAGTTTTTCGGACATATCGTTAGCCACAAACTCTAAAGCCTCAATGTCATAGCGGTCGTCAATAGTGTCACTTGACGATCCTGTACAATAAAAAGTCGTACCTGTATCCGCATCTAATGTAAAGACAAGACACAAAAATACGACTGTTTGTAATAAAATCTTCTTATACATATTTGTCGTCAACACCCTTTCCATCTACATCCCATATATGGAAACATTAACATATAACAGGAGAGAAAAGTACTACCCCAATAATCACTATTACAAATGAAACTATCCATTCATGGAATTAAGGAATTCCTCATTGTTCTTTGTGTCTTCCATATTACTGATAATCAGATTCATAGCCTCTATAGTTGTCATATCTGCAATATGATTGCGCAGAATCCATACTTTCTGTAACGTAACTGGATCTTGCAGCAGGTCATCGCGGCGCGTGCTGGATGCCACGATATCGACAGCCGGGTAGATGCGTTTGTTGGATAGTTTGCGATCAAGTTGCAGCTCCATGTTGCCGGTACCCTTGAATTCTTCGAAAATCACCTCGTCCATACGAGATCCTGTCTCAATAAGGGCTGTGGAGATAATGGTCAGTGAACCGCCATTTTCCACGTTGCGGGCGGCACCGAAGAAGCGTTTGGGCTTCTGCAGGGCGTTGGCTTCCACACCACCGGAAAGCACCTTGCCGGAAGCAGGTGCCATCGTGTTGAAAGCGCGGGCCAGACGGGTGATGGAGTCGAGAAGGATGCAGACATCGTGACCGCACTCCACCATGCGTTTCGCCTTGTCGAGCACCATGTTGGCGATTTTCACGTGGCGTTCCGCAGGTTCATCGAATGTGGAGGAGATGACCTCGGCGTTCACGCTGCGTTGCATGTCGGTAACTTCCTCGGGACGTTCGTCGATAAGCAGGATGATGAGGTATATTTCGGGGTGATTATAAGCGATAGCATTGGCTATATCTTTGAGTAACACTGTTTTACCCGTTTTCGGCTGAGCAACGATCAAGCCGCGCTGACCCTTGCCGATAGGTGCGAAGAGGTCAATGATGCGGGTGGAGAGCTTGCAGCCAGGATGCCCGGTGATGTTGATTTTCTCGTCCGGAAACATCGGGGTGAGATAATCGAACGGAATACGGTCACGAATATCGTCAGGTAAACAACCGTTGATTTTCTCGATTTTCGTCAGTGGGAAATATTTCTCGCCTGGTTTCGGCGGACGGATAGCACCATAGACAGTATCTCCGTTTTTCAGTCCGAAAAGCTTGATTTGCGACATTGATACGTAGATGTCATCGGGAGAGGAGAGGTAGTTATAGTCGGACGAGCGCAGGAAGCCGCAGTTCTCGCTGGTGATTTCAAGCACGCCTTCCGCCATGACAGAGCCCTCATACTGAGCATTAGCCAAGTATGGGACAGGGGTTTCTTCCAAATGAGATTCTTGAATATCATCGTGTTCTGTGGGATAAACTGCTGGTTCGGAATGATTTTCTTCCTCTGTGGGTTTTGCTTTTTCTTCCTCGGCAGGTGTTTCAGTCACTTTCTTTTTCGGACGACCGCGGCGGCTTTTTTTCTCCGTCTTCCCAGCTGGAATCTCTTCCTTATTCGTCTTCTTCATATCCTCCTTTTCTTGTTTCTCTGCAGCAGGAGGGTCGTTTTTTTCTATCGTTTCATCCGCAAACAGTTCGGTTTGAGAAGATTTACCCTGATTTGGCATCAGTTCTTCCACTACTTGTTCCACGGGAGGATCATCCACGATCGCCTGTTTTTTCGGGCGACCGCGGCGTTTTTTTTCTGTCACGGGAGCAGGAGTTTCCTCGACCGGCTCTGTTACTTTGGGGGCTTTGGGTTGGCGACCGCGCCTCGGCTTGGGAGCTACCTCTACGGGAAGAGGATTGGCGTATTGTATAACATTTACCTGTTCAGAATGGACTTCAGGTTCCGGAATGGCTTCCACTTTTTCCGTTTTCACTGCACCAAACAAAGGGGTTACCGGTTTTTCCACCACGCGGGCCTTCGTCTTCATTTTCGTCTCATTAGAGGTGGCCAACAATCCTTCGCCTCCTCTTACAACCCTTCTTCTTCTGGGCTTGTTCTCGTTAATTTCTGACATTTAATTATTGTCTCTTTTTGGTTTATAAAATTGCTTTGGATTTATCATGACGAAAAATAATATCCCTTTAGATTGGACTATCCAAACCCTTCAATCTCCTCCAATTTCCGTCACAACGTCTCTTTTTGAAAAGTGCCGCAAAAATACAATATTTCTTTATATGCCCGACATTTTTGTGAAAAAAGTTTGATTTTAGTTTAAGGTTTATAGTTTAGGGTTTAAGGTTTATAGTTCATGGGGGGCTTCTCAAACCCCAAAACCTTAAACTTTCAACCTTAAACCCTCAACCTTTAACCTTAAACCCTCGACCTTAAACCCAAAATTATCAACATTTTTACATTAAGATTTTTTATGAAAAAAATTTGCCGAGGTATCAATAAAAACATTATTTTTGCAGCCTTGTTTGAGTGTACCAAAAATTTTATAAACCAAATTAATTAAACAATGAAAAAGTTTTACGTTTTATTGGCTGCAATGCTGATAGTTTCTGTCAGTTTTGCACAAATCACTTCCACTAAAAAGGTTGTGAAGACGGATGGCAAAGCCATCAACATTAAGGGCACACCTGCAACAATCGATTATCAGAAAAATGCCACGAACACATTCTGGTTCAATCTGATTGAGGACGCTTACAATTACTATGGCACTGATCCTCAAGGTTTCGCTCCTCCTATCCAATGCGATACCCTTGGCTTGTTCAATTTCGACGATGGTCCTGCACCTGTTCAATTCGGTAGTGTTGGCCAAGTATATAACTGGAAACACGACAGCTGGGATTACATGTACAATTATTCCGGTGCACCTGAGAACATTCCTTACATGCCGAGCGCATCTTCCTATACCATTGACTCTATTCAGATGATTTATCTCTACTCCCGTGGTACCAATGTGGCTGCTTCTGTTGTTGATACCATTGCTATCAGCTATATTATTGGTTTGGACGAAAGCGACGACATTTCTCAATTGGCAAGCAGCGGTAATCCTGTGTTCATCATGCCTGTTCTTCCTTTCAACAACACCACTTTCACAGCAAGCACAACTTGTGAAACTTCTTCTGGTCTTACCAACAATCTGGAAGCATCCACCATTATCATTGACAAGATTCCGTTGACGGCTGATGACGAAACGATTGATCCGGATGATGGCGAAGCTACTTTCTTCTATCTCACCCTCCCCACCCCTGCTGAACTTACTAACACTTCTGCAGAACAAATCGTTGTTATCGTGACTTTCATCCCTGGTTGTGACAGAACTCCTACTTCTGTTATTGGTACCGACCTCAGCACTTTCAGAACTCCTTTGTATGGTGATCCTCGTGATGGCTACACCGATTGGGGTACTCCTGAAGTTTTGGGAGACTATCAACTTGGTTTGTTCACCGATGCAGACAACTTCAAGGCTGGTGGTTATTTCTACAATGTTTATCAACCGAACCTTTTCTGGGGCAACAACCCGAAACCTTGGATTAACTTGCGCGTGACCTGCAACAACTGCGAAGTTGTGAACGTTCCCGAACTCGACAAGAACAATGTCACGGTTTACCCGAACCCTGCCACCAACAACTTCACCGTGAACTTGGGTAACGATGAGAAGGCTAACATCCAACTCTTCAACATCGTTGGTCAACAAGTTTACAGCGAAACCATCACCGGCAGCGCTCAAGTGAATGTGGCTAACCTCCGCAGCGGTGTCTATATGCTCAAGATCAACCAAAACGGCAAATCTTACACCACCAAAGTGGTTGTGAAGTAATTTTGCTTAATACATATATATAGATATAAAGAGGGATGGTCGAAAGACTGTCCCTCTTTTGTTCATTGACATTATAGTAGTGATAGAATTCTTTATGGTTATTTAAACACAGTCGCTTCTCGGCAAATAACTATAACAATGACTTTAACCATGACTTTAACCATGACAACCCCAAACTACTAACTACTAACTAATCACCAAACACTAATACCAAAGAAATGTACAACTTCAACGGAAAGCTTAACGCTACTGAGCCTATCATCATGGGCATCCTCAATGTCACAGAAGATTCGTTCTATGACGGGGGCCGATACGTGAACGAGGAAAACATACTCAAACGTGCCGCGCAGATTCTTTCAGAAGGTGGCGACATCATCGATGTCGGGGCCATGTCCACCCGTCCGAATGCAATGGAAATTCCTGAAGAAGAGGAGATTTCGCGAATTGTGAAGACGGTGCGCACCATCCGTGTCCGCTATCCGGAGGCAGTGCTCTCCATCGATACCTATCGTGCGGCAGTGGCCAAAGCTGCGGTGGAGGCGGGTGCTGATATGATCAACGACATCTCGGGCGGCACTTTCGACCCTGACATGATTCCCATTGTCGGTGAGCTGCAAGTGCCCTATTGCCTGATGCATACCACATCAAAACCGTCTGATATGCAGCAACATACGGAATACGACGACATCCTTGCCGATATGCTGCAGTTCTTCGGGCGACAGTTGGAGAAACTTCACGCATATCACGTCCACGATATTATCATCGACCTAGGTTTCGGATTCGGGAAAACCTTGGAACAGAACTATTTTCTGATGGACAACCTCGAAGTATTTCAACAACTTGGGCTGCCGGTTTTGGTTGGAATTTCTAGAAAATCAATGATTTACAAAATATTGGGCACTACTCCTGAAGGTGCGTTGAACGGGACAACGACTCTCAATACCGTAGCATTGATGAAGGGAGCGGATATTTTGCGCGTCCACGATGTCAAAGAAGCGATTGAAGTTAAGAAAATTTTAAGTAATTTTTCTAAAAAAAACCCTTGACAAACGCCAAAAAATATTGTATCTTTGCGCGTCCAAATTTTATTTGATGAAATTATCAGAATTTAAGTATTATTTGCCTCAGGAATTGATAGCTCTTCACCCTACAGAAGAGCGTGATGAGGCGCGTATGATGGTGCTCAATAGAAAGACTAAAACTATTGAGCATAAGTTATTTAAAGATATTATTGATTACTTTGACGAAGGGGATTTGTTTGTGATGAACAACACCCGCGTCTTCCCGGCTTTGATGTTCGGTGAGAAAGAACAAACGCGCGCCCAAATTCGCGTTTTTCTTCTAAGAGAGTTAGACGAAGAGAGTCGTTTGTGGGACGTGCTGGTAGATCCCGCACGCAAAATCCGTATCGGAAATAAACTTTCCTTTACAGAAGACGACAGTTTAGTGGCCGAGGTGATCGACAACACGACCTCCCGTGGCCGCACCTTGCGTTTCCTTTTCGACGGCGACCACGATGCTTTCAAGCGGAAACTGATGGAGATAGGAACGACTCCTCTGCCCAACGACATCCAGCGTCTGCGTGACATAGAACCAAACGATGAGTTTGATTATCAAACCATTTATGCTACTGAAGAAGGTGCAGTGGTGGCACCTGCCGCTGGTTTCCACTTCAGCCGTTTCCTGCTCTCCAAGATGGAAATCAAGGGCATCGAACGTACCTACATCACTTTGCACGCCGGATTAAGTAATTTTAACGATATTGACGTTGAAGACTTGTCGAAACATAAACCCGACTCCGAGCGTATGATTATTCGCGCGGAAGTGGCCGACAAAATCAACGAAACAAAAAAAGCCGGTCACAAAGTTGCCGTGGTCGGCACCACCACAATGAAGGCTTTGGAATCGTCTGTCTATGACAGCGGCATGGTGAAAACTACCGAAATGAACGGCAAAGAGGACATGTGGACCAACAAGTTCATCTATCCTCCGTATCGTTTCAAAGTGGCCAACGCTATGATTACCAACTTCCATGCCCCACAAAGTTCTATGCTGATGATGGTGTCAGCGTTCGGTGGCTACGACTTCGTGATGAAGGCCTACAAAGAGGCGGTGGCAGAGAAATACCGCTTCCTCACTTACGGTGATGCCATGTTGATTATTTAACGTTTTTTAATACGATAAAACTATGTCAAAAGCATATCAAGAAGCAGGCGTTCAATTGGAAGCTGGCTATGAGTCGGTGCGCCTCATCAAGAAACATATTTCCCGCACCAACCGTCCTGGCATGATGGGCAACATCGGCAGCTTCGGTGGCATGTTCGACCTCGCCTCCCTTGGCTACAAGGAACCTGTGCTGGTCAGCGGCACCGACGGCGTGGGCACCAAACTGAAACTGGCGTTCATGATGGACCGCCACGACACAATCGGTCAGGACGCGGTGGCCATGTGCGTGAACGACGTACTCGCACAGGGTGCAGCTCCCCTCTTCTTCTTGGATTACATCGCCGTGGGCAAGAACGAACCCACCAAGATCGAGGCGATTGTGAAAGGCGTGGCCGACGGCTGCGTCCTCTCCAACTGCGCGCTCATCGGCGGTGAAACTGCGGAGATGCCCGACATGTACGACGAAGATGAATACGACATCGCCGGCTTCACCGTGGGTGCGGTCGAGAAATCCAAACTCATCGACGGTTCCAAAGTCAATGTGGGCGACGTGCTCATCGGTCTGGCCTCCAGCGGCGTGCACTCCAACGGTTTCTCGCTGGTGCGCAAGATTGTCTTCAAAGACAACCAACTGGACCTCGACAAGCAATACGAGACGCTCCCTGACACGTTGGGCAACGTGCTGCTCACCCCGACGCGCATCTATGTGAAACCCGTTTTGGAAGTGTTAAAAAATGTTGATATCCACGCCATCTGCCATATCACCGGCGGCGGCTTCGACGAGAACATCCCGCGCGCGTTGCGTCCCGGACAAGGTATCTTTGTCGATGAGCACAACTGGGAAATGCCCGCCATCTTCCCGTTCCTCGAAAAGTACGGCAACGTCAACCACCGCGAAATGTTCAACGTCTTCAACATGGGCATCGGCATGGTGCTGATGGTCGATCCGAAAGACGCCGACCGCACCGTCAAGATGTTCAACGAGTTGGGAGAGAAAGCGTTTGTCATTGGCAACGTCACCGATAAAGAGGGGGTGGTGGACATTAAGTTAAGGGAATAGGCAATAGGCAACAGGCAATAGGCAATAGCAACGGACAACCCCAATATAATAAAAATACTTCCTTAAGCAGCCCCGTAGGGGCAAAAGCTAGGTAGCCAGGGGCAAGCGAAGCGAAGCCCCTGGAATAAAGGGGTAAGCGAAGCGCAACCCCTGGAATAGAGGGATAAGCAAAGCGCAACCCCTGGAATCAAAACGAAAAAAAAGCATTATGAAATACATCGGACCACATGTCAGCGCCAGCGGCGGGGTGGAGAACGCCCCGTTGAATGCGATGCAAGTGGGTGCGACCGCATTCGCCCTATTCACCAAAAACCAGCGGCAGTGGTTTTCGGCACCCTTGAGCGAGAAATCCATCGTCGCCTTCAAGGAAAACCTTGCCAAATCAGGTGTTTCCGCCGATTATGTACTCCCCCACGACAGCTACCTCATCAACCTCGGTAGTCCAGATCCGGAAGGATTGGAAAAGTCACGCAACTCCTTTCTCGAAGAGATGCAACGCTGTGAACAATTAGGGTTAAAAATGCTTAATTTCCACCCAGGCAGCCATCTGAAACAGATAACCTTGGAGGAATGTCTCACTCGCGTGGCCGAAAGCATCAACTTCGCTTTGGACAAAACACAGGGCGTGACGGCTGTAATCGAAAACACCGCCGGACAAGGTTCCAACGTGGGATTCAGCTTCCAGCATTTGGCGTATATCATTGACAAAGTGGAAGACAAGAGCAGAGTGGGCATCTGCATTGACACGTGCCACACCTATTCCGCGGGCTACGATCTGAAGACCGAAGACGGATACAGCAAAACCTGGCAGGAATTCGACGACACCGTGGGCGCGCACTACCTGCGGGCAGTGCACCTCAACGACACCAAAAAAGAGTTCGCCAGCCGCGTCGATCGCCACGACAGCATCGGAAAAGGCCTCCTCGGCATAGAATTTTTCGAGCGTTTCATGAACGACCCGCGCTTTGACGACATGCCGCTCATTCTCGAAACCCCGGACGAAACGTTGTGGGCGGGGGAAATCCGATTGTTGCAAGGGATGGTGAAGTAAATTAATTGCCTGTTCTCACGGGAAAATCAGCGCGAAAACCGTCTGATGACGGTCGCTCTGGCGCAGCACCAACGACCCGTTGTGACGCTGCATGATGCGGCGCGAGAGGCTCAACCCGATGCCGCTGCCACTTGTTTTGGTGGAATAGAAGGGCACGAAAATCTCCTCGTGCTGACGAAGCGGTACTGGCTGACCGTTGTTGCGCACCTGAATCACCGTGCGGTCTTCGCTACCCAATCCAGCTTCGATGCTGATTTCCGTGGCGTTGGCCTCCAAAGCGTTTTTAATCAAATTGTTGAAAACCTGCATCAGCTGCGACTCATCAGCGTAGAGCAGCAAATCAGGGGGATTGACCGTGTAGGTTACCGTGGCATTGTTCGCCGCCGCCTTCACTTCGTTCAAGCGCACTACCCTATCCAACAATTCACTGACCAGCAATGTTTTGCAAACAGGCGGTGCGGCCTTGGTGAACGAGCGGTAGGATTCCACAAAACGAATCAGTTCGCGGGAAGAGGTCGAAATGGTCTCCAAACCAGCCTTCACATCCAACGTGTCGTCCTTGACAAGCGCGTCGCTCAAGGCCGCAATCGGAGTTACCGTGTTCATCATCTCATGCGTAATGACCCGAAAGAGCTTACTCCACGAGACATCCTCATTCTGAGCACTTTGCCGGTCCATGATGGTTCGGATGCGGTTGAGTTCGCGGTTCATGGCGGTGTTGTCGCGGAAACGGAAATTTGTCTCCCCATCCTCCAATGAATCCATCATGTAGGCCACCTTGTCGCGATTCCGCTTGGAAACCCACAAGGTCGTCAACAAGGCCACGATGAAGCAACTGCCCGCCAGAATCCCTATCCATGTCCACGTGCTCATATTCCGTACTTTTTCAAGCGGTTGTATAATGTCGGGCGACTGATATTCAACGCTTTGGCCACTAAGGTCAGGTTGCCGTTGTACTTCTTGACGGCGTTGCGGATGACCTGCTCCTCGGCATCTTCCAAGGACTCTGCCTGGATGGGAAAGGCCATCGTATTCAGCTCAGAGTCATTGATTTGGAAGTCGTCTGATTGCAACACTTCGTTCTCGGCCAAGATGACCGCCTGCTCAATCCGGTTCTGTAGTTCGCGCACATTCCCAGACCAGCTGCATCGGCGCAGCAGATCCACGGCATCCTCCGAAATTCCCGTCACATTGCGACGGTACTTCTTGGCGTAATATTCTATGAACAAGGATGCTAACGGTTCAATCTCGTCTGTACGCTCACGCAGGGGCGGCAGCTGCAACATTACCGTGTTGATACGGTAGTAGAGATCCTCGCGGAATTGGCCGTCGCGCACCATCGCGGGGAGGTCCTTGTTGGTGGCGCATATCAGCCGGGTGTCGATCGGCACGGACTTGGTGTCGCCGACCTTGGTGACGCAGCGGTTTTGCAGCACCCGCAAGAGCTTGGACTGCAGATGCAGCGGGATATTCCCGATTTCGTCGAGAAAGAGCGTGGTGCCGTTGGCCTGCTCGAACTTGCCCGTGTGGTCGGTGCGCGCGTCGGTGAATGCGCCTTTCACGTGTCCAAAGAGCTCGCTCTCGAACAGACTCTCCGACAGCGCCCCGATATCCACGCTCACCATCGGTTTGGCTGCTCGCGACGATAACTGGTGTATCTCGTTGGCCAGCACGTCTTTGCCGGTTCCGTTCTCGCCAATAATCAGCACCGTGGCATCCGTCGGGGCCACCTTCTCCACCGTATGGCGGATGGCGGTCATAGCGGGACTCGCGCCCCAAAGCATCGCCGGTTGATGGTGCTTTGCAACAGGCTGACTGTCGGCTTTCCCTTGTTTGCAGGCGGCCTCCAACACGGCCATGAGATGCTCGTTCTCCCACGGTTTCACGATGAAGTCGAAGGCGCCGCGTTTCATGCCCTCCACAGCGAGCGGCACATCCGCGTAGGCCGTCATCAGCACCACCTGGATGTCGGGGAATTGCCGTCGCAGTTCGGAGAGCCAGTAGAGGCCTTCGTTGCCGGTGTTGATGTCGGTTTCGAAGTTCATGTCGAGCAGCACCACGTCTGGGCGGAAGCTGCGCACTGTGGAAATCAGCACTTTGGGCGTGCCGACGGTCTCCACCGCCTCGAAGCGAGGCGGCAGCAGGATGTTCAGCGTGGCGCGCACCCCCGCGTTGTCATCCACGACCAATATTTTCGATTTGAGTTTGGGCATAATCTTTATTCTTTAAACAAACTATTTCTCCAACAGCTCTTTTGCCATGCGGTTAAGTTCTTCTGCATCAATATGCTCCAAGATGATTTCTTCGGGTTCCAACTCCAAAAGGAACTGCATATAGTTCGGAAGTGTCAACAAAGGACCTTCGCGGCCGATGTTGAAATCACCAAACTTTATGGCGTGATATATATGATACTTATCTGGATGCTTCAGTGCAGTTGAAAGGCTCTTGGCTTTGGAGGTCTTGGCCTTGACTTCAACAGGAACACATTCGCCCTTGTAGCTAATCAAAAAGTCCAGTTCCATACCGGATTCCTTGCGATAATAGTACAAGGCCTGTTCTTTCTTGTGAAGCGTATCTGCCATCAAATTCTCGTAAATAGCACCCTTGAAACCGCCCAAGTTTCCTTGTATGATGTCATTTCGTGTGGAACCGCCAAGCATAGTCGTAAGTAAACCGATGTCAGTGACATACACTTTAAAGGTTGATTCGATAGCATTTCCTTCCATTGGCAAACCCGTCGCTTCAGTATTATAGCAGCGACGGATCATTCCAGCATCTTCCAACCATTGAAGTGATCCGGCATAATCTTCCGCACGACCATCTTTTTTGATGAGATTGTATTGAAACTTTTTATAGTCTTTGGCAAGCTGTTTGGTAATGGAATCAAAGCACCCTCGTATGTAGGGTTTGTCGTCATCGTTAGCATATTTCACCATGTCATCTTTGTATTCTTTCAAAATCCTACGGAGGACGGCATCAACCTTGCTCATATTACTGGTATCCAGCAACTTGTTTACAGCTGCGGGCAAACCGCCAACAGCGACATAACGATTCAGAAGATTATTCATAGTGAGATGTATTCCAACAGGCACTGGTTTTTCGTCTGACAAACAGTCTTTAAGAAACACAATCACATCTTCTGAGATTCCATTTGCCCAAAGGAACTCTTCGAAATCAAGCGGATACATCTGCACGATGTCTTCAAAACCAACAGGAACAGAATTTTTCCCCAACTGCATATCATCCTTATGTTTTCTTTTCAACTTCTTTTTCTTCTCGCCATAACCTAAAACGCCCAAAAGGGAGCCTGTTGCAATAACATCGAAACGTCCATCCTCTTTGAAAAACTTCAAAGAAGTACGGGCATCTGGACAGTCTTGAATTTCATCAAAGATGAAACAGGTTTGTCCGGGAACGAAATTAGCTCCTTTTATTTGGGTGGAAAGCTCCAGAAGAATCGCATCAACTTCTTTGGATCCCAAAAATGCACCAATGCGTTTGGGTTGCTTAATAAAGTTCATGTAATAGACATACTTGTAATTTTCCTCTGCAAATTTTCTGACGATAAAGGTCTTTCCGCATTGGCGAATTCCCATAATGACAAGCGGCAAATGATTCGGTGTGTCTTTCCATTCCCGAAGGGTATTTTCAATTTTTCTTCTCAGCATTTTTCAAACGAATTAACGCCGCAAAAATACACTTTTTCCAACGAAAAAACAACCATCTAAACCGTTTTTCTGAACGAATATTTGGCTTTAAGCCCATTTTTCTGAATGAATAATTCATCTCTATTATTGCGAAATTGATTGTATTTCAATACTATAGCATAACCAATCTTCGCAACGCTACAATTTCCAAGGGGGTAAGGGTTATTCGTTCCTCAATGACTTCACCGGGTTTACCGTGGCGGCTCTCAAACTGCGCAAGGTGACCACCGCGAAATCGACCTCTCGCCCTATCTCTCCGACACTTACCTCGTGAAGATCAACTTCGAGGGGGGGGCGTGGTGAGAAAAATAGTTAGGAGTTAGGAGTTGTTGTGGCATTCTTATGCAAAAACCTGCTGCATGATGGGACGGTTCCGTGCCCGCTCCAACTTGCATAACGTCTCCAAAGTGAGGTTTTCCTCGCCCTTCAGCTGCCGGGAAATATATTGCGGGGAGCAACCGACAAGTTCCGCCAACTGCTTTTGAGACATGTTCTGTTCTTCCAAAGACAAGGCCACGACGATGGCGATTTTCCGCGAATAGCGGAGCCAGTCGTGGTTCGCTCTCCGCCATTCCGCCTTCTCGCGCCACTTCGAAGGTTCAGACGAAGAATGTTCCTCCAAAAACGCTATTTGTTCTGCTGCGGTTTTCATTTTCTTATCCTTTTTCTTTGATGAAATCTGTAAAACTGTCGTCATCTATCACATTGTTCGCGACAAGGTATTGGCGCACCTTCTCCATCTTTACCAGTTCTTTGAGCGTATGCTCCCGTTCCTGCATC
>Ga0247610_10002066_pt1 | contig 23816 bp, 13 predicted proteins | sample 174DNAGHGhighgp2_FD_193483 | JGI IMG/M metagenome (GOLD analysis project Ga0247610, IMG submission 193483) | Sheep rumen microbial communities from Palmerston North, Manawatu-Wanganui, New Zealand - 1742 DNA GHGhigh gp2 | ecosystem: Host-associated > Mammals > Digestive system > Stomach > Rumen...
GCGCTCACCCAGAGGAGTGGCGACGAGCGGTTGTTCTATAAGGCATGGAGCAATCAGACCCTTTATATCTTCAGGAAGGTCAGTCGCAGTCAGGGGCTCGACATGGCTAGGCAGGTCAGGGCGTATGCCCAGGAGCATAATAGCAAGTACGGACTGTATTCGTCGACCAGTGCCAGTGCCGTGATGAACGGTATCATGGGTCTCAGCGACCAGAGCGCCAAGGCCCATCGCGAGTGTATCGACTATCTGCATCGCTATTTCCCTGGCGAGAGTGCCGCCCTGCACTATGTGACCCTGGCCAGGATCTATCACAACAGGGGGGACTATGCCACCCAGATAGAACTCTCCGAGAAGGCTCTGAATGAGCCGGACGTCCAGCCAGTCCACGCATTGACAGCCTATAGTTATCTTTGTATCGCCCGCGCCAAAATGATCCGTAAGCCGGCTGACCTTAAAAACTTTAACCGCACTTATGCCGAATACAGAGCCTTTGCCGACAAACATACCGACATCTCCGTCGGCCTGAGGGAGATTGTAGAATTCCATCATGCTGAGGCTAATGGAAAGATGGACGAGGCGCTGACATGGGCTCATAAGATTCCGATGCTTGTGAATAGATACCTGTACCTGTCGGAGGCCTATGAGAAGCGTGGCCAATATGAACAAGCCTATAGAAATCTACAGAAATACCGACAAGTGAACGACTCTGCCAATACGGCGGAGGTGATGAAACAGACATCGGAGTTCGGCGTACAACTCGATGTCATCAGGGCCGAGAACGAGGCCAAGGACCTTCGGTTGGCCAACCAGGAGATGACGCTGGCTCATGAGGCCCGTCTGCATCGCATCGAGATGCTAATGTTCGGCGTGGTGGCCTTGCTCGTCATCGCTTTCTTGTCAATCTATCTTTATCGTCGTCGGCAGCAGATGCTCCAACTGAAAGATGCCTACGACCGTCTAGAGGAGACAACGTCGGCCAAAGAACGATATGAAAGTGAGTTGCGTATTGCCCGCGACATACAAATGGGCATGGTGCCTAATCGCTTCCCGGCCTTCCCTGAGCGGCCGGATATTGATCTCTATGCGACGATGGAGACAGCCAAGGCCGTAGGCGGTGACTTCTACGACTATTTTCTGCGCGAAAACCGTCTCTGCTTCTGTGTTGGAGACGTCTCAGGCAAAGGTGTGCCAGCCTCCATGACGATGGCTGTTGCTGTCAGCCTCTTCAGGACGATCGCTAAAAGCGGATCAACGCCGGCACAGATCGTCACCCGGCTGAATGAGACCCTCTCTGAGGACAACGAAAACGGTAACTTTATTACGCTGTTCGTCGGTGAGATAGACCTGTCGTCGGGACGCTTGGATTTCTGTAATGCCGGGCATAATCCGCCTGTGGTCATCGAAGACCGTCGCGCTACGTTCATGGAGTTGGAGTCAAACGCCCCCGTAGGACTCTGGCCGGAGATGACGTTTGTGGAGGAGTATGTGCCTGACGTCAGAGGAAAGCAGTTGCTGATCTATACTGACGGTGTGACCGAGGCCGAGAATGCGCGCCAGGAGCAGTTTAGCGAGGAGCGTCTGCTGTCGGTGCTGACGGAGAATAATCATGGCGATGCCTGTTCTACCCTGCAGGGTGTTCAGCAGGCAATTCGTCGTCACGTCGATGGTGCAGAGCCCAGCGACGATATGACTATGTTGTGTGTTTCCATTTCAAACCCTACAATCACGATGAGAAAAGAACTGACTATTAAGAATCGAGTGGCCGAACTAGAGCGCGTCAGAGATTTTGTTGACGACATCGGGCACTCGCTGAACCTTGCCGAAGAACTGCTGATGAACCTGCAGTTGGTGATGGAGGAGATGGTGAGTAATGTCATTTTCTATGCCCACCCGGAGGGCTCGGATGCTGACATCAGCCTGAGTGCCGAGAGTGACAGTCGCGAACTCACCTTCGTGCTGTCAGACCATGGCCCGGAGTTCGATCCAACTTTAAGGGATGATCCTGATATCAACCTGTCTCCCGATCAGCGTGAGATTGGCGGAATGGGTATCTTCATCGTGAAGAACTTGATGAACGAGGTGACCTATCAGCGACTGGAAGGGCGCAATCTGCTTACAATGAAGAAAATAATCAATAAAGGCTGATATGACAAAGATATTAGAGCATGATGGCAAGACCATCATCCAGACAGAAAAGCGTATCGACACCATCAATGCCCCGCAGTTTGAACGTGACATCAGCGAGGTGCTTGCTCAGAGGGGTGTCAACGTGGAGTTGGACTGTGCAGAACTGACCTATATGTCGAGTAGCGGACTACGTATCATTCAGAAGTTGATGCGGGCTATTGTGGCCAACAACGGCACGTTTAAGATGACTAATGTGATCCCCGAGGTCTATAAGGTCCTTGCGATGACGGGCTTCACCAAGTTTATCAAAGTGGAGCAGCAGACATCGTGAGCCTGCGCTCGCAGGGAACCCAGAACCAGAAGGTGGAACCCTTGCCTGCACCTTCACTGATGACGCCGATTTCGCCGCCTATACGTTCCACGATAGACTTGCTGATGGCTAGGCCCATGCCTGTGCCCTGCACAAACTCGTCGAGTTTGACGAAGCGGTCGAATACAACCCTCTGATTCTCCAGTGAAATACCGGAACCAGTGTCTTCACAGTAGCAGTAAAGTCCGTGGCGCTCATACCGGTATCCTACTTTAATATGTCCTTTGCTGGTGAACTTCACGGCATTGGTGACAAAATTGGTAAGCACTTGTTGCACGCGTCCTGCATCAAGCGTGGTATACATGTGCTCGTAAGGATTGTCTTCTATGAACTCTACGTCGCTGTTCTGGATGCGTTGTGCCAGCGTCATGCAGATATCATAGAACTCCTTGGCGAAATCGATGTCCTTAGGATTGATGGTGATGGTGCCGTCGGTGATGCTGGAGGCGTCGATGATGTCGTCGATAAGCCGTTGAAGCATGTCGCTGGAGTTACGGATGATGTGAACGTACTTGCTGCGTTCGGGAGCGTCAGCCATGGCTTCAAGGATGCTGGTGAAACCTACGATGGCATTCAGAGGTGTGCGTAACTCATGGGTCATCGAGGCCATAAAGGCACTCTTCTTCTTGACGCTCTCCTCTGCAAGCCTGGTCTTCTCGACGAGTTGTTGCCTGGTATTCGAGATGGCGGTGATGTCGGACATAATGCCGTCGTGACCTATGATATCGTCATTCTGGTTGAATACGGGATTGAAGGTGATGCTGAACACTTGGTCTGGTTCTCCTTTGACAGGATTGGGCAGATGGATGACCCTCGTGCGAGGCGTTCTTGTAGTTGTGTCGTAGAGGATGTCCATTGTAGACTTGCGGTCTTCTTCGGACAGGGTGCGCTGGAAGCGCGAGAAACTGTAGGTGTGCTCTGGTTTGTCGGGGGTGCGGAAGAAAGTGATCTGCTCTTGCTCGACGTCGCTGTGCATGAGGTAGCGCTCGCTGTTGGCAAGCAGGTACTCAAGTTGCTCGTGCTGTCGCCTGATGTCGTTATGGGTCTCCACAAGTTTCTTGCGCAGGCGGTGTACTTCGTTGTCGTTCAACCTGTCATCGGAGACATCGAAGGCTGTACAGAGGTAGTTGGCTATTTCGCCTTCGGCATTGAAGAGTGGCTGTATGTTCGCCTCTATATATTTGTCGATGCCGTATTCTGGATATTCCATGTGCTGGCAGAAAAACACGTCGTCGCGCGATTCCTTGGAATAGGCTCCTCTGAAGAGCGGAGTGTCAAACATGCTGACATTCTCCCAGAAGCGCTGTGAGTCGTTGTTGTTGGTCATGCCACAGAGTTCCTTCATGGCATCGTTCAGGGCGATGAGATAGCCGTTCTTGTCATAGAAAGCCATGGCTACGAAGGGGATGTTTGACAGTACCTCATACTTATGGATCAAGTCTCGTGCCGCCTGGTCTTCCTCCATTTCATGTGTCACGTCGTGGATGGCATTGACAATATAGGCTGGCTGCCCGTCACTATTCAGTTCACAGATGGCGTGGCCGTTGAAGTTGAGCCAGTTGGGATTGTCCTCCGTGCCTGCGTTCCATCGCTTGTTCAGTTCAAAGGATCGCTCTCGCCCTTCGAGCAGGGCGCGGGTCTTCTGGATGAACTCCTGTCGCTGGTCGGGATGTATGCGGCCGGTGAACTCTTTGAGGGTCATTCCGCTGTCTGGCAGCACGTGTCCATATCGGTTGTCAAAGCGGTCATGGGCGATATCATACTCCATGATGATGAAGTTGCCCATGTGGAGAGCCTGTATCATCATCTCGTTCAGGTCGCTGGAGGCGCGCATGGCATTGACGACGTGGCGGCGTGCCAGCCGGCTGAAGAAGTAGAGGATGCCTGCCACAATCAGGATGGCTATGGTGATGTATATCCACGAGTAGTCTATCTCTTCCTCAATGCGCTCGGGGTGCAGCCAGCGGTCTTGTATGATGGCGATATCGCCACGTTGCTTCAGACGTGAGTACTGGTCGTCGATCTGTTCGATCAGTTGCCTGTCGCGACCTACGACATGCACCTCTGAGATGGGGATACCGACGTCGTTGAGGGTGATGCCGTCCAGGTTGAGTTCCTTGATCTTCCACTTGAGTGGCTCTTCGCCCCATACATAGTATTTATAGTCGCCATTGAGCACGCCCATCAGTGCCACCTTGGGGGTCTGGAATTCCATGAAACTGGTGTTCACCGAGTCGCCGTCCATGAAATAGGATGCCGAGTAGTCGCTCGGCTTGAATACTGCTCCCTCACGCTCCAACTGCTTCAGCGAAATCGTCTGTGTGGAGTCTGATTTAGTAGCCACGCGCACACGATTATAATTTATGATGTTGTCTGAAACGATATAAGGCTCTCTGCGGTAACGCTTGGCGTTGGCAATGACAATATCGGCATCGCCGCGCTCGAAGGTCCTCAGGGCGATGCTCCATTCCTTCATCACGAACTTGATGGGGATGCCCAACTCCTTGGCAACAGCCTTCATGACATCGATGTTGGAGCCTGCGGGCTCGCCCTTGTCGTTCAGGAACTCGTATGGCGGCTTGTCCCAGTCGCAAACCATCACCACAGGGCGCTGCTCGTTGTATTTGCTGCTGAGCGACTGTGCGACTGCGTATATGAATGGCACACAGAGACACCAGGAAACAACTATCAATCTTTTCATAGGGCTAAATCAGTTTCTTACGTTTGATCAGGGAGGCATGGCAGGGCAGCATGATGTAGACAGTAGTACCGGAGCCGAGTTCTGAACTGGCTTCGATGGTACCGCCCATCTGGGTGACCAGTTCCTTGGTGATGGCCAGGCCCAGTCCCTTGGCATCGGGAGAGGCAGCCATGCTTTCCTTGTCGTTGATACGTTTCAGAATATGAGCGGGCATGCCTTCGCCCGTGTCGTCGATGGATACGATGAGACGGCGGCCGATGTAGTCGTAGCGGGCTCTGACCACACCACTCATGGTGAACTTTGCTGCATTGGCTGCGAGTTGGCCGATGGCATGGCCAAGGTTCTCGGCATCTATATCTACGACGAGTTGTTCGTAGGGACTTTCCACGATGTAGCGTGTATCGGCATTCTGGTATCTCGCCCAGCCTTCGTTGCATTGCGACTCGAACAGTTCGGCAAAGTTTAGGGGTCGTTTCACGATCTCTACCATCCTGGCCTGAAGGCGTGACAAGTAGAGGATGTTGTCAATCAGGTGGAGCAGGTAATCAGAATTCTTGAGAATGCTGCTGGTAAGTTCCGGCTCGTTGGGAGTGGCAGCATCGGGGTTGAACTGTTCTACATAACTGACGACGGTGCTCATGGGTGTCCGGATTTCCTGCACCATGTTCTTCATGAAGCGGTTCTTCGTGTTCTCCACTTCCTGTACCTTGGCGGTCTGGATGTCTAGTTGACGGCTCACGTCGCGCAGTTCACTACGGTCGCGTAGCAGCCCGAGGTATTCCACTACGTTGCCGTTCTGGTCGTGGATGGGCATGAGGCAGAACTCGATGGCGAGTTGCTCAGGGCGTGGGGAGGTCAGGGCGCGCAGGGGTCGGAGGGTGGTGAGGATGGCAGCCTTCACGCCTTTATCCTCGTGGGCATCCATGAGGTTGAGCATACGCATGGCGAGGTTCTTTGACGTGTCGTCGACGAGTGTCATGCAACGTGTCTGTGTCATCGTGTGCTGTACTTCGCCTACGCTGCGGTGAATAGTCAGCGTATGGGTGTCTGGGGAGTAGGTGGCAAGGCGCACATCGCTCTCGTGGAGTACTTTGTCGATGTGGGCGTTATATTGTTGCAGCACGGCCTGAACGGCATCCAACTGGTGCTGTTCAGTGGAGTGCTGCTCGATGCCGAATACCGAGTCTGTGATGTCGCGCAAAACGGCGAAGATGCCGAAGAGGGCGCCCGTATCGTCATGGACAGTCATCAGGCGGTATTCTATACAGAGATTGTCCGTGCGGTGGATGCTCTTTATGCAGGGATGAGATGAACTGGTAGGATCGGTCGGGTCGGTATGTGGAGCAGAGTTGGTGTGGAGTTGGGAGGCATAGTAGCCGTCGGTCTCCTCGAGGGAGAGTGAGCCGATGTCGATGAGGTCGCTCAGGTGTGGGCGTTCAGCGATGATCTCGTCTTCCTCGCACTGGAAGATCTCGCAGGCCTTGGGGTTGATATTCACCAACCTGCCATCCTTGTCGAAGAGCATGATGCCGATGACGGGGGTATAGAAGATCGACCAGTATCTGAGTGTGCGCTCTTCGTCGAGCCGCTGCTGGTCGCGGTCGTGGGTCACGTCTTTCTTGGTGCCTATGATCTGTGTGGCATGACCATTCTTATCGCGGCTGAGCACGGAGAGCACGATGATATAGTCTCGCCATTCCTGATCGAGTTCTGTATCCTTGGCCTTCAGGTTGATGGTGATCTCCTGCTCATGTCCGTTGCCTTCTGGCTTACTGGCGGCAAGTTCGTCGAGAGCGTTCTTCAGCAGGAGGAAGTCTTCGGGGCGGTAGCGCTGGGCAAAGTCGGAGGTGGAGTAGATGTAGGCTATCTGGCCGTTCTCGTTGCGCCATGCGAACTGATTGGCCTGTATGTCGTAGGTCCACATGTGAACCTGGCTTGTCTGGAGTACGAGTGAGAGGCGGCGATTGCGCTTGCTGTTCAGACGGGCGAGGCGGAAACTCTGCACACGGTAACTGATGAGATAGACCAGCGCGATGAGAAGCAGCAGTCCGGCAGCGATGAGGGCGTACACGATCCAGGGTGACATGCCCGGATGCTGTCGGTCGGGGTAGAACCACTTGTCTTGCAGAGGCTTGATCTTCTCGGTGATATTGAGGTTGGTCAGTTCATCGTCGAGCAGGTCGAGCAGGTGCTGGTCGTTCGACATGAACTTGTATTCGCCGTGGGGCATGTTGACTGGCGTCAACTCGAGGTTGTCGATGAGGTAGCGGCGCATGAGCCATTTCAGCGTGAGGGTGTTGTAGACGATTTGTCCTTCCTCTTTGGCGCTGACTAACTGGATTACCTCGCGGATGTCCTTCACGGGGCGGGCGTTGGCCTGCCAACCGTAGTCGATCATCAGGTGGTGACAGAGGGAACTGTCGCTGACGATGACTGAGACGCCCGGCTTTCCTAAGTCGCGGAAGGCCTTGATCTCGATAGGTTTCGACTTGGGGGTGACGACACTTTGGGTGAACAGCGTCACAGCATGCTTGCTGTAGGAACCGTACTCATCGTGGAAGCCTACGGCTAGTCCGAGCATCAGGTCTGAGCGGCCGCTCTTCAGATCGTGGAAGGCTTCTTCGGCAGGTCTGAGCCGGATGACGTAGGGAATGTCGAGATCGTCCATCATCAGGCGTATCAGGTCGATGTTATAGCCCTCGGGCTCGCCGTTATCGTTGAGATAGGCGTAGGGCCACAGATCCCATACGTCCTCATACACCAGCGGGTGGGCTTCGGTATATTCGCGGTGCTGGGGTGTCTGGAGGGTCGTGCTGTCAGCCTGTGCCGCCAGGCTGAGGGATGAAAGAGTGAGGATGGAGAGGGTGAAGATCCACTTCAACGGATTTGATATCGTCATGCTGCTATCTCGACTGCTCATGATCTGATTTTTGCCTTAGATAATGTTTCGGCTGCAAATATACTCATTTTTTCGCAATAATACTTGTGTCATTGTCATTTTTTTGCTACTTTTGCAACGGATTTATATAATGAACGCGAAAATGAAGAACTTTTCCATACGTGAGGTGTGTGCCAGGAAGGCCGTGCGGTGGGGATTGCTCGCCGTCATCCTGTTGTCGATCATCGCTGCAGGCATTGTCTGGCACAGGGCAGACGCACGGCGGCAGGCCATGGCCATAGCAGGACAGCAGGTCGACACGATGGCACTGCGCATCACCAACTGTCTAGGTATCATAGAGCAGGCCACCCACGATATGGAGCCAGTCATCACGGCCAACTTGCAGCCCGACTCGCTGCTGGTCTATACGCGACGGGTGGTAGAGCGACATCCTGACATCAAAGGATGCTCCATCACGATGGAACCTGACTTTTTCAAGACGCTGGGCCACAATTTCTCGGCCTACTCCGTGCGTGAGGGCGACTCGATTGCTACGGTGATAGAAGGCGACTACGACTATTACAGCAAGGAGTGGTATTACTATCCTCGGGAGGAGGGTAAGCCGGTGTGGGTTGATCCTTACGACGACTTCAATGCGGGGACCCTCTCGAGCACGGAGTTGATTGTCTCGTATTCCGTGCCCCTTTACGACACGGCCCGCAAACTCGTTGGTGTCATTGCCACCGATATCGCCCTGCCAACGCTGGCGAAGGTCGTGGCTGGTTCCACGCCTTTCCCCGGTGCCTACTGGATGGTGACAGGCAAGAAGGGCAACTATCTGGTTTATCCTGACAAGGAACGACTCGTCTATCATACGATCTTCGACGGCGTGAATCCACGCTTTCAACCAGACATTATCAAGTTGGGTCGTGATATGATCGACGGTCATTATGGGTATTCGTCTGTCGACTTCGATGGAGAGAAGTGCCTGGTGTTCTATCGTCCGCTGAAGCAGGCCGGATGGAGCATCGCCCTGATCTGCCCAGAGCGCCACATGTGAAGAAAAAACTCTCGGGGTGGCACATACATTCATTCCGATGCCTTCCATCACTCGTTCTGATGCCTTCCATACCCCTATGGGAGGCATTCTTTATTGTCGTGGAAGGCATCTCCATCACTCGTGGAAGGCATCAGAACGGCACGTGGAAGGCATCCCTATAAACGGGCCCCTCGTTTTGCTATGCCGAGATGGCAAAACGGTTGCTCAGATCTCGAAGTCGAGGCAGGAGCGCTGGACGGTATAGGGGCGCACCTTGCCATTGGCGACGGCGACGTGCTCGGGATGGACGGCGTAGCCCTTCAGGGCCTCTTCGCTCTCGAGGGTGCTGTCGAGCATCACGTCGGCATTGGATGATGCCAAACGTCCGTCGATGTGGACTTTCACGTCGATGAGCCCAGGCACTTTGCCCACGAGTCCTTCCAAACCTTCCTTGATACCTGCCTTGACGGCCTGCTTCTCCGCTTCGGAGAGTTCTGGATTCAGAGTCCAGAGAATGATGTGCTTAACCATAACTGAATTGCTTTTATAATATATTATATAATATGTGATGATTGTATGATGTGGTCAAAGTCGCTGGGCAGTTCGAAATGCATCTTCCTGCCTGTTATAGGATGGACGAAACTGATGGCCTGGGCCTGAAGATACAGACGGTCGGCCTTTGTGCCGTATAGTTCATCACCCAAGATGGGGCAGCCAAGGCCTGACTCATGGGCACAGTGTATACGGAGTTGGTGGGTGCGGCCCGTATGGGGCCAAAGGGCTAATAAAGTGAAGAGTGAAGATTGAAGAGTGAAGCGTTCGACCTTTGGTCGCTTGCTATCGAAGGGACGCAAGAATTGGCTGCCGCCTTCGAAGGTACGAAGGATGCGGTACTCTGTGATGGCCCGCTTGCCGTGTTCAAGGTCGACCACCTGACGCGGACGGTTCATGGGGTCGCTGAGCAGGGGCAGGTCGATGATGCCGTGCTCCTGCTGGGGGATGCCCTCCACAATAGCGAGGTATTTCTTCTTTACGGTGTGCTCAGTGAATTGCTTCTGTAGTGACTGATAGGCCTCGCTGGTCTTCGCAATGAGGATGATGCCTGATGTCCACATGTCGAGGCGGTGGACGGGCTGGGAGCCGGGCCACCGCTGATGTGCCCAGATGGCGACGGAGTAGTCTTCCGTGCGGCCAGGGACACTCAGCATACCTGAGGGCTTGTTGAGTACTGCCATCGTCTCGTCTTCCCATACCACTTGTGCACTCATGTGCGGAAAGCCCGCTTCGTCAGGGCTGGGGTCAACATCGAGCCCCTGCAGCATCCAAGTGAGAATAGGCTTGCATTTCCCTCGGCAGGCAGGGTAGAACTGCCCGTGGTGGCGGATGTCACTCTTTGGCGACGGGCCCCACCAGAACTCTGCCATGCAGAGGGGCTTCAGACCGTGCTTGTAGGCGTATTGCAAAAGTTTGGGAGCGCAGCAGTCGCCCGTGCCGCCAGGGGGGAGGGGAAATCTCCTGCGAATGCGGGGGGAGTAGTAGTCCTGCCACACGTCGACAAGGTCTTTGGTCTCGCCTCGGGCATTGAGGAACTGGTACTGATGGAAGAGCCAGAGTTGGAGGTCCTGGGACATTTGTCTGGAAGCCGGGGGTACGGGGGTACGGAGGTTCGGCGGCGCGAGATTACCATCTGCCTCAGGAGTACCCTCGTACCCCCGAACCTCCGTACCCTCGTACTCCCGAAGAAACTCCGATATTTCACGCTCGCGGATCTTGAAATAGCCATTAGGATCTTGGGCATCGAAGACGGGCGGAACGAAATATGGCCAGTCGTTGCGCCCTTCGAGCAGACCGGAGTAAGCTGCCAGAAAAGAAAGGGGGAAGTCTTTGCTGTTGTTCAGACCACCCCGCCCTTCTGGCACCCCTCCTGACTCAGGAGGGGAAACCACCAGCACACCGAACATCTTGCCTTCTGTAGGATGGATGCGCTCGATTTCCCGCTTCACTTCTTCGGCAGCGAGGATGCATAGTGGATGAGGCTCATAACAGAACGGATAGGTGAACCGCTCCGGCTTGGGAATATCAGATGATAGTTGATGCAACCTCATGAGCAATCTCTTACCTCTTATCTCTCACCTCTCGCCTCTAATATATCCAGGCATTTCTCCACGGGGATGCCCTTGTTCCTGTCAGGGGTGTCCTTATAACGGTCTATCATGCGGAACACAGTGTCCATGGCCGTGCGGGTGCTGGTCTTGAGAGACTGTCCGTTGAGTAGGTGGCCGATAAGTACGGCAGAGAAGATGTCGCCAGTGCCGTGGAAGAGGCCGGGAATCTCGTGATACTCCAGATGGAAGTAACTGCCGTCGTAGTGGTTGTAGCCTGCTACGGCATTCTGCCCGTCAATCTTGCAACTCGTGATCAGTGCAGACTTGCAGCCGATAGTCCTCAGTTTGTCGAGCAGTCCCTTCGTCTCTTCCCAGGTAATACCCTCCATGTGGATGGGACTGTCGGTGAGATAGCATGCCTCTGTATAGTTGGGGAAGGTGAGATGGGCTACGCTGACCATCTCACGCATCAGTTCCACCTGCCGTCTGGTCATGCCGTTGTACAGCCGTCCGCCATCGCCGAGGATGGGATCCACAAATACGGTCGTTCCCAGTGCGCCCTGCTCCTTGCAGTAGCCTGCCACCAGCCGCGCCTGCTCGTCGCTGAACATCAGGCCAGTACAGACAGCGTCGAACGAGAAGCCGAGTTCTTTCCATACAGGGAGCGTGCCACGGATGTAGTCCGTCGTGTCCTGGATATTGAACTTACCGTAGTCGAGTGTGTTCGACACCAGTGCCGTCGGCAGGCTGTAGGTGGGAATGCCCAGATAGGACAAGATGGGTAACATGGCTACCATACCTACTTTGCTGTAGCCCACTACATCGTTGATAAGCAAGATCTGTTTCATGAGCCTTCTGTCATTGGTTTTCTGTGAGTGGATCCTCGTTCTCATGGAGTTTCCGTACGAGGTTGACCTTGGTGACGATGTTGTAGTAGCCGTTGACAAAGAGTCCTACCTTCCGGAGGTTGGCGATGTCATTGGCGGTGAGGGCAATCCTGTAGTGGGTGGCATCCCTGCCCACAGCCGCACAGCCCCACTTGTTCAGTTCGTTATAGTTGCCCTCCAGGGTCATGTCGGTGCCGCTGTAGATGGTCTTGAACAGCCAGTAGGTACGATCGATATCGTTCCTGTCGGTGGTGAATATGAATTCTATCTTGTCGCCTTCCACGGCATTCATGAAGTGTTCCGGCTGAACGACGAAGCCGTTCTCCCAGTTACCGAAATGGCATTCTCCCTCCCAGATAGGACGGATGTCCCAGTTGTTGGCAACAGGAGTCAGGCGGACATTCTTGATGGTTATGGTAGTAGGCTCGGTAGTCTGGAAGATCACCTCACTGACATTCCTGACATCCAGACCGTCAAAGAAACAAGTCAGAGAGGTGATGCCCGTACGGCCCCATATCTTGATCTTTTCAGAAATGAGTACCTGTGTCTCCACCTTCGTGGGCTCGGCGAACTCGAAGGTAATCGACTCGTAAGGCGTCCAGTCTATGGGCAGATTGCGTTCTTTGATGATGCCCACCAGTCCACCATAGGCAGAGGCGTTGTAGGTGATGCTTCCATCATCATTGTGCGTGAAACTCTCATAAATATTATAGGTAGCCTTGAATTTGGAGGTGATATTGTACTTATCATCCTGGGCTTCCTGTCTGCATGCCGTCAGGAATACTGCCGCCATCAACATCAGCATGATCTTCTTCATCGTTCTGTCATTTGTCGCTGCAAAGATAATGTTTTTTTTAGACATATGAACAAAAGAAACAAAAAATAATATGTACTTATGTTCTTATGTCTAAAAATATGTATAACTTTGCACCCAATTATGACGACATCAATCCAGGCACTTCAGCAACAGCGGCTGTTGCTCCAGATGGAATATGCAGCCGAGAAGGATACCTTCCGCAAGCAGACCGAAGAGATGGGTCTGCAGCGGAAAGTGAAACGGGGTGATGCCTGGTATCCGCTTAAAATGGGGAAGAGTTATTATAACTCGCTGAACCAACTCGTCGTCGAGGTGTTCCGTCAGGGGGATGACGATGAGATAGAGCATAATTTCGAGTACGGCAGGCCGGTGGCATTCTTTACTTGTCTGAGTGATCTGAGGAATCTGAATCATTCTTCAAAGATCCAATACTTCAATTTCACAGGCACCGTCAGTTATGTCGATGGCGACCGTATGGTGGTGTCTGTGCCTGACAACGGCCAACTCATTGATGTGCAAGGGGCTGAGAATGTAGGCATTCAGTTGTTCTTCGACGAGACAAGTTATAAGACGATGTTTGAGGCTCTCGACCGTGTGATACGGGCCAAAGGACGTCTGGGCTACCTCCGCGACTTGTTCTATTCTCATCAGCCTGCAGAGACATTCTCCTTCGCACCCATGCATTTCTCCTATCTGAATCGTACGCAGGAGGATGCTGTCAACAAAGTGCTCCAGGCGAAGGATGTAGCCATAGTCCATGGCCCTCCAGGTACGGGCAAGACGACCACTCTCGTTGAGGCTATCTATGAGACGCTGCGACGTGAGAACCAAGTGCTCGTCTGTGCGCAGAGCAATATGGCTGTGGACTGGATCTCAGAGAAACTTGTTGACCGCGGTATCAACGTATTGCGTATTGGTAATCCGACTCGTGTCAACGACAAGATGCTTTCCTTTACCTATGAACGACGATTTGAGGCCCATCCTGACTACGAATTGCTGTGGGCCATCCGAAAGGCCATCCGAGACCTCCGGACCCACCGCAAGCGAGGCGACGAGAAATACCACCAGAAACTTGAACGCCTGAAAGAACGTGCCACAGAACTCGAGATACGCATCAATGCCCAACTCTTTGGCGAGGCCCGTGTCATTGCCAGCACCCTTGTAGGCAGCAGCAGTCGGCTGCTTGAAGGGCAGAAGTTCGGTACATTGTTTATCGACGAGGCGGCGCAGGCGCTGGAGGCAGCCTGCTGGATTCCCATCCGCAGAGTGTCGAGAGTGATTCTTGCTGGTGACCACTGCCAGTTGCCGCCAACAGTGAAGAGTTACGCTGCCATGAAGGCTGGCTTGGGCAAGACGCTGATGGAGCGCATCGTCGATAACCATCCCGAGGCCGTCACCCTGTTGAAGATGCAATACCGTATGAATGAGGAGATTATGCGTTTCTCCAGCGATTGGTTCTATGGTAATCAGGTGGAGAGTGCTCCTGAAGTGAAGTATCGGAGCATCCTCGACCTCGATATCCCGATGACGTGGGTGGATACCTCGGAATTCAGAGGTGAGAGGTTAGATGTAAGAGGTGAGAGAATACCTCTCACTTCTTTTACAGAAGAATTCGTAGGGGAGAGTTTCGGGCGTATCAATAAGGCCGAGGCAGAACTCACCCTGCTCGTCCTCGAGCAGTATTTCCAGAAGATAGGCAAGCAGCGAATCCTTGACGAGCGGCTTGACGTGGGCGTCATTTCCCCCTATCGTGCTCAGGTGCAGTATCTGCGGCGCCTTTTTAAGAAAAAAGAGTTCTTCAAGCCCTATCGTAGTCTTATTAGTGTCAATACCGTCGACGGCTTTCAAGGACAGGAGCGCGACATCATCCTCATCTCCCTTGTACGTGCCAACGAAGAAGGGCAGATAGGCTTTCTCCGTGACCTTCGCCGAATGAATGTCGCCATTACCCGTGCCCGGATGAAACTGATTATTCTCGGCGATGCCTCCACAATGACCCGTCATCCTTTCTACAAGCGCCTCTACGACTATATAGAGGCTCTATGATTGCCATTTAACTCCTTTTAACGCCCTTTGCTACTTTTACTCCTCAAATCTTTGTACCTTTGCAGCGGTTAGTATTTGGGAACAATGGTTGAGATAAAACAAGTAACCACGAAGAAAGAACTCAGCGCTTTTGTGCAGTTCTATTACGACCTGTACCGCGACAACGATTGTGCCGTGCCTTTTCTCTACTTTGACGAGATGGACACGCTTAACCGTCAGAAGAATCCTTCATTTGACTATTGTGAGGCAGACTATTTCCTGGCCTATCAGGACGGCAAGGTGGTAGGGCGTATTGCTGCCATCATCAATCATCATGCCAACGAGCGTTGGAATACGCTTCAGGTACGCTTTGGGTGGTTCGACTTTATTGACGATCCGGAAGTGTCTGATGCCCTGTTGAAGGCTGTCGAAGGCTGGGGGCGTGAGCGTGGCATGACAGAGATGGTCGGCCCTATGGGATTTATTGATACCGATCGTGAAGGTATGCTCGTCGAAGGTTTCGAAAAACTCGCATCCATGTATATCAACTACAATCAGTCCTACTATCCAGAGCATATTCAGCGCTTTGGAGGGTTTGAGAAGTCGAATGACTGGGTAGAGGCGAGGGTGCGTGTCCCGGAGGTGGTGCCAGACAAGTTTGCTAAGGTGACGGAGATGGTGCGTCGTCGTTATAATCTGCGTGCTCATAAGTTCAGTCGTCATGAACTGATGAATGAAGGAAAGGCGCATGAGATCTTCGAGGTGCTCAATGCTACTTACAAGGATCTCTATGGCTTCTGCCAACTGTCAGACCGACAGATAGACAAACTCGTGAGAGACTACATCAAGATTGCTGACCTGAATCTTGTCACTGGCGTTGTCGATGGCAACGCGAATGATAAACTGGTGGGCTTCGGCATCACTTTCCCCTCGTTTTCGCGAGCCTTGCAGAAGACACACGACGGGCGGCTCTTCCCGTTCGGCTGGTGGCACTTGTTGAAGATTCTCAAATGGCACAAGACGGATGTGGTCGACCTTTTGCTCATCGGCGTGCTGCCAGAATACAGGGCCAAGGGTGCCAACGGGCTTATCTTCGATGATCTTATCCGCTGGTTCCAGCGCTATGGCTTCAAGTGGGCAGAGACGGGGCCGATGATGGAGACCAACGATGGTGTACTCTCGCAGTGGCAGTATCTCGACTCAAAGATTCATCGCCGCCACCGCTGTTTCAAGAAAAATTTGTAATATGATGGATAGTATGACTTGGGAGTTTGTGCTCCGTATTTTTATTGCAGCCCTCTTGGGAGGTGCTATTGGACTGGAACGAGAGTATAGGGCTAAGGAAGCAGGATTCCGGACGCATTTCCTGGTGGCTCTGGGTTCGGCCTTGTTTATGATTGTGTCTGCCTATGGCTTCGAAGGGGCTATGCATACACCAGAACATCGTTGGGATGTGTCGCGTGTCGCTGCCCAGGTCGTTTCGGGTATTGGTTTTATCGGCGCTGGAACGATCATCTTTCAGAAGAACGAGAATGCGGTACGTGGTTTGACAACGGCTGCCGGATTATGGGTGACCGCTGCAATCGGACTTGCTTGCGGTGGCGGACTCTATATCCTTTCCGCTGCTTCCACGTTCCTTGTGCTTGTCGGACTTGAGGCGTTTAACTTTATCCTTCATAAGTTCGATAAGCATCGCGGAGTATAGGTGACAGGCTCAATTAGCAGTTTATATAAGCCCATGCGTTGTGCATGGGCTTTTAATTTTTATTATAAATCCTAAGAAGGTTTAAACAATTAGTTTGCTAAAAGTATCTGATATTTTATGAAAAGTAACATTTTTAGTATTTGATACGTTTTGGAAAATTATAGGTTACAAAATATAAAGTGATTCAGTTAAATTTATAATAACTTTGCATCCAAGATGCGGACGAATGGCTGTGTGAACAGTAGTTCTGGCGCTATGAAGATAGAATGTAAAGTGTAATCAGCTAATCATTTTTTATATAACAATTATCTTACTAATTAATTTAATTATGTGGAATTTTAAATCACTACAAAAGCCGTTAGTGTTTCTGTTCCTGCTCTGTTTGTTCCCACTGGGAGCGTTGGCTCAGGGCACCGTTACTGGAACAGTAAATGATGAAGCAGGTGAACCGATCATCGGTGCCAGTGTGCAAGTACAGGGTACCAAGACTGGCGCAATCACCGACTTTAATGGTAACTTCAGTGTTCAGGCAGGTTCTAATGCCACACTGGTTATCTCGTACATTGGCTACACCTCTGAAACAGTGAAGGTGAATGGTCGTAACAACATCACCGTCGTGCTGAAGGAAGATGCCCAGACGCTGAGCGATGTGGTGGTCATTGGTTATGGTGTTCAGAAAAAGAGCGACCTGACTGGTGCCGTTGCATCTGTGAAGGGTGATGAGATTAAGAATTTGTCGACAACAGATGCTGCTGCTGCTATGCAGGGTAAGGTTTCTGGTGTGCAGATCATCAACACCTCAGGTGACCCTGCTGCTGGAGCCAGCATCCGTGTTCGTGGTTATTCTTCGAACTCCGGTAGCCTCGGCCCGCTGATCATCGTTGATGGTTTGAAGGTTGACGGTATTCAGTATCTGGATCCTACTCTGATTGAGTCTATGGAAGTATTAAAGGATGCTGCCTCTGCTGCTATCTACGGTGCTCAGGCCGGTAATGGTGTGGTCATCATTACTACTAAGAGCGGTTCCAAGGGTAAGGCTCACGTGACCTATAACCTGAAGGCTGCTAGCCAGAGGCTCGGCAAGAAAGCCGAACTCTTCCGCGCTGCTGACTTTATCGATTATCATAAGTACTTAGGCGACCTCACCGATGCAGAACTTGCGCAGAATAAATATTATTCTCAGTATGATGCTGACGGAGTAGGTGTTCCTGGAACAGGTCGTTTCGATACCGACTGGTACGATGAGGTATTTGAGAGCAGTTGGAGTCTCCAGCACAACATCACCGTTGAAGGTGGTAATGACAAAGGACACCTCCTTGTAGGTCTTGGCATCGTCGATAACGACGGTATGGTAAAGGGAGACAAGGATACCTATAAGCGCTTCACGGCTCAACTCAACGCCGACTACAAGTTCTTCGATTGGTTGAGCGTTCAGAGTAATACTTCTGTAGAGAAATACAAGACAAGAAGGCTAGGTAATGGCTATGGTTCGTTCCTGAATGCTGTGGTATCAATTGATCCTCTGACTCCTGCCTATGTATATGATCCTGAGGACTTCGGTCAGAACGTTGGCGCACAGTGGGATATGCCCGGACATGGTAATCCTCCAGTGCTGCTTCCTCCTTCCTACACAGAGGAGAATCCCGTTTGGTATGGAACTTCCAAGTATGTAGAAGATGCTACCGCAAACCCATTGGCACAGCGTGACCGTGCTAACGGTACCAGTGAGGGTGTCAATGTTCGCGGATCTTTGGCTGCAAATCTGATGCCGTTCAGTTTCCTGACCATCACCTCTCGTCTCGGTTATCGTATTGCTCAGGGCAATGGCCATGATTATGGTGAGCCTTATTTCCTGTCTTCAATGGCTAAGGGTGAGAACTATTCAATCTCTGCAAACACCAATGCAAGTCTCTACTATCAGTGGGAGAACTTTGCTAACTTCAACAAGCAGTTCGGTAAGCACAATGTTGGTGCCATGGCTGGTATGTCTTATACCAAGAACCACTGGGACAACACCAGCGTATCTTCTTCTGCAACAGAGATGATTCTTCGCGGTGACCACGCTCCCAACTTCCGCTACATCGACTGTCTGAATGATGTAGGTAAGTCTCACCTGACTGTAGGTAACACTCCTGGTGATGCTACAGAACTCGCTTATTTCGGACGTCTGTCTTATTCTTATGACGATCGCTATTTCATCCAGGCCAACTTCCGTGCAGATGCTTTCGACTCTTCGAAGTTGTCAAAGGACAAGCGTTGGGGCTACTTCCCCTCAGTTTCTGCAGGTTGGACTATCAGCAATGAAAAGTTCTTCAAGGATAACGTAAGTACAAGCGCTGTTTCTTTCTTGAAACTCCGTGGTTCTTGGGGTCGTAACGGTAACGTGAACATCCTGAGTGGCTATCGCTACAATGCCAGCATTGGTCTTGGTGGTTACTATGACTTCACTGACGAGTTCTCTGGTGGCTCTGCTACTGAGACTGGTAAACCAAATGGCGTTTCAAATCCTGACCTGACATGGGAGACCTCTGAGCAGTATGACCTCGGTCTTGATGCCCGTTTCTTGGACAACCGTCTGTCATTGACCATCGACTGGTACCGCAAGATGACCAAGGACCTGCTGATTGATATCAAGCCTTATCCTGAACTTGGTTTCAATTCTCAGACCGTGAACTCTGGTGAGGTGCTGAACACTGGTTTTGATATTGATTTAGGCTGGCGTGATCATGTGGGTGACTTCAAGTATAGCATTAATGCAAACTTCTCTCCGTTGAAAAATGAAGTTAAGGCTGTGAACGAAATGCTGCCCCGCTTGTCTGCAGGTGGTTTGAGCGGTTTCAACCAGAAGATGGGTGCAACATTTGAGGTTGGTCATACCATTTGGTACTTCCGCGGTTACGAGTATGGTGGTACAGAGATGGTTACTGACGAAAATGGTAATACAATGGCTCGCCCGTATTACATTGACAATAATGGCGAGAAGAAATTCGATCCTACAGACAATGACATGAAGGACATCGGCTCTGGTATCCCCGACTTCACTTATGGAGTAACGCTGAATCTTGAGTGGAAGGGCTTCGACCTCACCGTATTCGGTACTGGTGCTTCTGGCAACAAGATCTACAACTTGATGCTGTCTGCAGACCGTCCCCGCATCAACGCTCTGAATGTATGGTGGCATGACTCTTGGAAGCAGGATGCTGATGGCAACTATGCTGTCCAGGGTAAGTATCCTGATATGAGGGCTGTGGCTCAGGACTGGGTATTCTTCAGTTCTTCTGCAAACGTCTTCAATGGCTCTTACTTCAAGTTCAAGCAGATTCAGTTGGGTTACACGCTTCCTCAGAGCATCACCAAGAAGTTCTTGGTTAGCAACTTGCGTCTCTCTGTATCACTTGATGACTACTTCACGATTACCAGTTATCCTGGTGCTGATCCTGAGACTTCTTCAAACGATAACAGTTCTCACCGTGGTTGGGATAATGGTAACTATCCTTCACCTAAGAAACTCGTCTTCGGTCTCAATGTTACATTCTAATATAGTAAATAGGTAAAAAGTAAGAATATGAAAAAGATTATATTTTCAATGCTCGCGCTTGTTGCTGGTGGCGCTGCATTAACCTCATGTGAGGACAAACTCGACATCCCGCAGAAGGCCAGTCTGACGACAGGTACCTTCTATCAGACGGATGCTGATGCAGAGAAGGCCTTGGCTGCTGCCTATGAGGGCTTCCAGATCAATACGGTCGGCCGTGTTCAGGACGGTCCTGGTATCTATACCCCTGCAAGGGTATTGGCCAACCATCCTGGTGATGATATCAATTATGGTGGACAGATGTATGGTGACCATGAGTTCGGTGGTTCTATCAACGAATTCCGTTTTGAGCATACTCCTGAGGCTATCTACCATCACTATAGAGGTTTGTATCTCTCTCTCTATCCTGATAACCTCGTTATCGAGTATTTCGGAAGCAAGGAGGATGCATCAGACTTCCAGAAGCAGGCTGTTGCCGAGGCTCGTGTGCTCCGTGCATACAACTACTTCCTGCTGGCTTGCTACTGGGGAACACCTCCCTTCGTAGACCATCTGCTCGATGCTAGCACAGTTCCCGTTAAGAGTGATGACGAGAATGCTCCAGAGGGCTCTCCAAAGTCACAGAAGGAATACTTCGTGTGGATTGGTGACGAGTGCATGAAGGCTGCTGACGACCTGTCAGAGCGTAAGTCTACTGCCGACAAGGAAGGTACTTATCGTGTAACCAAGGGCTTTGCTTGGGCTATGGCTGGTAAGGCTTATATGTTCGCTGGCGACTTTGCCAAGGCTAAGGACTGCCTGAAGAAGGTAATCGACTCTGGCAAGTATGCGCTTGTCTCTGGTGACGAATGGGCTGACCTCTTCCACATTCAGGGTGATGGATGCCCGGAGAAGGTGTTCGAGGTTAACTTAAGATACAATCCTGCCGCTGGTGAGTGGAGCACAGGTAGTGGTGCAGGTTGGAACAACCACAGCACATGGATGGAACCCAATACGTTCCAGATCCGTTCTGATAAGTTCAAGAAACTCTGTCTGGCCCAGTACACTGGTAACGTGACTGGTTGGGGTTCAATCGGTCTTCCTGAGTGGTACGCTGATGCCTTCGTCGAGAATGACGGTCTGGATTCTAAGCGTCTGAAGGCCACGATGGTTAACATCGAGAATCTGGTCTATGGTGAGACTGGTATTGAGGCTATCGACACCTATTGGAAGAATATGCCTGAAAAGCATGCTGACAGGGTGAAGAGCAACAAGATTGGTATTGCCGCCCAGGATGGTCACTATGGACAGTCCTTCTGGATTCCTCTCAAGCATGTCATCCGTGCTGGTGATGCAGAGGAGAACAATGGTGCAAATACCTATGGTTCTGTACACCGTCTGAATAATATCATCATCATGCGCTATGCTGAGGTACTACTGAACTATGCTGAGTGCTGTCTCCGTACTGGTGACGATGCTTCTGCAAAGACTGCCATCAACCAAATCCAGGAGCGTGCAGGCTCTAAGACTGTCAGTGCAAGCGTAGACCTCGTGACCCTGAAGAAGGAAAAGTCATTCGAACTCTGGTTCGAGGGATGCCGTTATCAGGATCTTCTCCGTTGGAGTCTCCTCGACAGTGATGACTATACCAAGGAGTGCATGGAGCACCTGAAGAATCAGGGTAAGCACATTCCTCACCTCTATGACAAGTTGCTTCGTCCTCTGCAGGCTTCAGACGTAGATGTCGTATGGCAGCACAGCAAGGACGGTAGTGACAAGGAAGACCGTTTCTACATCGCCCACACTCACGAGGCTCAGGATGCTGGCTTCACTGTAGGTTGGCAGGAGAAACACCGTCTCTTCCCCTATCCGCTGCAGGTAAAGGAAATGAACCCGAACCTCAGACAGCAGGGCTGGGATTACTAAACGAAATAGTAAGTTGTTAGTATAAACATTGTTTTGGAAATTTTAAAATGTGCTGCGTCGAGAAGGCGCAGCACTTTTTTTCTACAAAAACATACATACCATCACTTTTTGTTATAACTATCTGTTTGTTAATGGTTTATATTGAGTGATACTTTATTTAAAAGTATCACTTTCCATCTCTTATTACGAATTCTTTTAACATAATTACCAAGCCTGATACCATGTCTATGTATCTATGAACATTGGGAGTGAAATAAGAAATGCAGACTGTGGATTGACGAGATATTGACTACTAAAGTAAAACAACTTGTTTTACTATGATGGAAGGCTTCTTTATACACTGAAGAAATGCCACTTTACAAAGTAAAACAAGTTGTTTTACTGAGGCAAAAAGGCAGTGATACTTTCAATTTATCTATCACCATGCCTAATGCGCTTATTCTCAGTGTGTTGAAGCAAAAAGTGATACTTTCCCCAAAAATGATCTTTTTTTTGTGGAATAATTATCAGCATTCATTTTACAATCTAATATGAAAACTGATTATTTATAAAATTATTTACTCTTCGTCGTTTGATGATTTCGTCGCTATGTCATCCTGTTCATGCATGTGCCTGTTAGTTTAAGTGGGAACATGCCGCTGCCAGCCTGCTTGTCCTTGTTAGGCCGCAGGATTTAGTCCTATACCATATATTTAAACGCTGTGACAGCCCTGAAGGGCGTGAATGGATCAGACTGCAGTTTATAAGAAATGACGGCTTAAATGGCTTTAAAACGGCCAACAGACCGTTTACTATGGGTTCTTGTAAACCTGGTGTAGGCTTAATGTTTGGAGATAGAGATAAAAGAAATGGTGTGCCCCGAAGGACACACCATTGAAAGTGTTATGTAATTGTTTAAATTACTTCTGGATGAACTTCTTGCCGTCCTTGATGACTATGCCCTTGTAAGAAGCGTTCACCTTCTGGCCAGCGAGGTTGTAGATAGCGCCGTTAGCCTTAGCAGCCTTCTTCACTGACTTAATGGCTGTTTCTCCACCAACCTCAAATACCTTAACGCTCTTTACAACGCTGGTACCAACTACCCAACCGTTCTGGAATACAACGTGAGCAGCATTCTCGTCTGTGGTGCCACCATACTCGGGGAACTCAATCTCCAAAGTCTGCCAGTCGTCGTTACCAACAACGGGAACCTCCTTCTGGAAGTTAGTAGCCCAGCTACCGAGCTGTACCTGATATGTACCCTCACCTGCGGGAACCTTCACCTCAATAACAACTAAGTAGTTGTGGTCTTCCTCAACAGTGAATGCATCGGCTGTTACGACAGTCTGCGGAGTCCAAATCTGATCCTGCTTGCGGGGGTTCATCAGAGCGATACCGTCTGCTGTAGCCTCAGCGGTAGCATCTGTACCTTCAGAAGAACCGAACCAATAAGGAACTGCATCCAGACCAGCGAGATTCTCCTCCCAAATGAGAGCGGCAGCTTCCTCAGTCTCTCCTTCTTCTTCACCGTACTCAATAACCTTAACGCTCTTTACAACGCTGGTACCAACTACCCAACCGTTCTGGAATACAACGTGAGCAGCATTCTCGTCTGTGGAGCCACCGTACTCGGGGAAGTCAATCTCCAAAGTCTGCCAGTCATCGTTACCAACAACGGGAACCTCCTTCTGGAAGTTTGTGGCCCAACTACCGAGCTGTACCTGATATGTACCCTCACCTGCG
>Ga0247610_10002067_pt1 | contig 23807 bp, 21 predicted proteins | sample 174DNAGHGhighgp2_FD_193483 | JGI IMG/M metagenome (GOLD analysis project Ga0247610, IMG submission 193483) | Sheep rumen microbial communities from Palmerston North, Manawatu-Wanganui, New Zealand - 1742 DNA GHGhigh gp2 | ecosystem: Host-associated > Mammals > Digestive system > Stomach > Rumen...
AACCACCAAGTTTGTTGATAATTTCCATGTTTCTACATTTAGTATAAGGAAATTAAAGGAGAGAATAAAAACATGGAAATTATCAACAAACTTGGTGGTTATAAAGGTGTTCAACAAATACTTACAGAAAACGGCATGAGAATCAAATATGGGACGTTAGCACAGCAGATATTAAGGAAACACCCAACTTCAGATGTTGTTTTGAAACTTTGGGACTATTGCAATAAGAACGGGATAAATGTTAAACCAGAAGATTTTAAGGGGGAATGATGAATAAAAAGCCGAGCAACATGAAAAGACTAATCAAAAAGGCAGATGCCCTTTGGTCGCAATGTGTTCGGGCTAGGGATGGCGAGTGTGTTCTTTGCCACAATAAAACTTCATTACAGGCACATCATTGGATCGTCACTAGGAATCAATCAAACAAATACAAGTATGATTTACGGAATGGGGTCACTTTATGCTATGGGTGTCATATTCACGGTGTCCATAGTAATCCGTCCGTTTATCTGTTGGACAGGTTAAAAGATGTATGTTTGGCTCGTGGAATCGCCACCAAAGAAGATATTAACGAAATCACAGCCAACAAGAACGAGATTCACAAGCGTGGAATAGGGGAAATGGAAAACATAGTCACAACCCTATCTGCATACTTGGAAAGCCATTCGGGAGAGAGTAGCAATAATTATGGGGACGGGTTTGTTTCTCCCGAGTTGACCGTCCCCACCAACTCGGAGGAAGAAAAATGAGTAAATACATACCAGCCATTTTTCAAGCAACTGTAAGGCCATCTTGGCTAGGTGTGATGTCCTATATTACAGACAATGAAAAGGCACAGATACTGGAAGCAATACTACGCTTTCCAGAAGATACAGGGATACAAAGTAGGTTTTGGGAAGATACCATAAAACCAGACTTGGATGCACAATACACAAAGTTTGTCAAATCTTGCGAAGCAAAGGGGTGTGGTGCAAGAACATATTGGGAAAACAAAGATAAAGATATGGATAAGATATCTTTACCATATGATAAACATATGAATAACATAAGTATAAGTAATGGTAAAGTCCTTAAAGATAAAGATAAAGATAAAGGTAAAGATAAATATAATAAAGGGGGTTGTAAGGGTGAAAAAGAAAAAAGATATGGAACTTTGGAAAATGTCATTTTGACAGAAGATGAATACAACAAGCTAAAAGAAAAGCACACAAACATTGACGATGCTATTGAGGAATTGGACACTTGGCTTGGAAAGAATAGTAAATCCGCAAAAGAAGCAAGTGGACAAAATCACTATGCCTACTTCAAAGAAAACAGTTGGGTATGGGAAAAGCTAAAAGAAAACAACCAACCTACAGAGAGGTTATCTGCCGAGCAGATATTATCACAGCATTATGAAAGCCATCCAGAAGACAGACCGATTTTTATAGAAGACGGACGTTTTTACATGGACGATACAATGCCAGAGTATAAGGAAGCTCTTGTTGGAGTGCCACAGGAAACCATTGAACGTTGCTACAAGTGGATTCTTGAAAACAAGCGAGGTAAAGCCGTCAGACTTGGCTGGATACTTGAAATGATCAAAAAGTTTTCAGCAGGCGATGAAAGGATGGTAGCAAATGGCTAGTGTTGAACTGGAAGCAAAACGTTGTTATAACTACGTCCTGACGGTTGCCCCACATCTTCCTGACTTGGCAATCCAACGGGCAATATGGAACATCTACAAGGTTGAGGTTGGAGGTTATAACCGAGTTCAAGACACAAAGCCAGTAAAGAAAAGCATTGGAACATTTTGCCGAGATAAACTTCGGGAAATTATGAGGGGGATTTAATGTTGGACGTAAATACACTTGAAAACAAAATCATAAACGCAGATTGTATGGACATCTTAAAGCAGTTGCCAGACAAGTGTATTGACCTTGTATTAACTGACCCACCGTATGGGATTGGTTATGATAAACTTTGTTCAAAGATGTCTGGGACTTTTCAAGGCAATGGCGTTGCTCGTAGAGGAGATTACAAACAAACAGATTGGGATAACAAGACACCAGACAAAGAGGTGTTTGATGAAATACTGCGTGTATCAAAAAATCAGATTATATTTGGTGGAAATTATATTGCAAACTTTTTACCAAATAGTCGTTGTTGGCTTGTGTGGGATAAGATGAACGGAACAAATGCTTGGGCAGATTGTGAGTTGGCTTGGACATCTTTTGATAAGGTTGTAAAAAAATACGAGTTTTTGTGGAATGGTATGCTTCAGCAAAATATGAAAAACAAAGAAGAAAGAATCCATCCAACACAAAAGCCAGCAGATTTATTTGGTCAGATACTTCGTGATTATAGCAAAGAAAACGACCTAGTGTTAGATTGCTTTTCAGGAAGTGGCACAACAGCTATTGCTTGCCATAGGTTAAAGCGTAGGTTTATCTGCATTGAAAAAGACCATGAATACTGGAAAGCCAGTTGCAAGCGGTTAGAGGATGAACAAAGACAGGGAACATTATTTTAACAAGAAAGGAGGAAAAATGCAAGTAGGGCAGACGGTATTTTTTATTAAGAATGGGGAATTGTGTTGTGGAACAATGGTTTTTAACAACAAAGGAATAATTGTTATTAAACGTGAAAAGGGAATGTCAAAAATTCGTATAAGTCATGTCGCAGACAGATTGAACGAAGATGCACAGCATTACTTTAGCAAGGTAGGGAAAATAATGTGAGGAGGTAACATGAAAATTCAAAGCATTATAGAAAGAACGGATATGACTTATCAACAACGTTGTGATGCTGCACAAAAGGTTTATGAAAATTGTCGCAATAGTGAAAATGTCTTGTTTAATGCTTTGAGTTCTATTGTTGTGATTTGTGCAGACAGGTTTGAAGATGTTTTTGATAAGGTTGACGAGGTAAAGGAAGTGGCGTTTGAAGCGTTGGAAAAGTCAAAAAAAATAGGGCTAACTAATCCAGATTTATATGGTAGTGAGGATAGAAAAAACTCTCTATCACGTCAGATTAAGTTGGCAAGGTTATTAGCACAAAAGGAGAAAACATGATTACAGAAGAACTATTGAACTTCAAAATTATCTATAAAGACGGCAAGGTCAAAAAAACAAACTACATAACAAAAAAAGATTATGAAAAATGGCAAAAACAAGAATGTGAGATTTGCCAATCAACTGCAATGTATGACAAAAATGGGAAACTTATCTTTGATGGAGATTTTGTGTTTGCAGATGTTGAGTTTGACGAGGGGCGTGTTCAGTTTAAGGGGGTAGTACATTATGAAAGTGGAGCATATTACGTTGTCGGCTCTGACTATGTGTGTGCTTTGTGTAACAACAGTAAAACAATAGAGGTAATAAATGAGCAAAGAAATTGATTTTGACAAATTATTTAATGATATAGCAGATGGTGCTTCAATAAGAACTGCTAGCAAAAATCAGGGAATTGTTCCTGGAACTGTTTATTATAGAATAAACAACGACAAAGAACTATTAGAAAGATATACCCGTGCTTGTGATGAAAGAACTCAGAACTTGGCAGAAAGTATCTATGAAGACATGGACGAAACAAAAACGAAGAAAATGGATGCCAATGTTGCTCGGGTTGTTATTGATACTAAAAAATGGCTATTAAGCAAACTTAATCCCAAAAAATATGGCGATAGAGTTGAGCAAATTGTATCTGGGTCTTTGAATGTTTTACCAGAAATTAAAATTAAGGACGAAAAAACAGGTGATAGCAAAAAGGTTGAGTTTGATGTTGGGGGCTAAATGGAAATAAGTGTGCCGTCTTTGTTAGCATTACCGCCAAAAATGATGCCATTGATTACCGATTTTAACAATTATCGGTTTTTCTTGGCTGAGGGTGGTCGTGGCAGTTCTAAAACACAATCATTCGCAAGGTTAATTTTAACAATAGCTGAAAAAAAGAAAGTTCGGGTTGTTTGTGGTCGTGAAACCCAAGCAACCATTGAAGAATCCGTGTATAAGGTTTTGGTTGATTTAATTAACGAGTATCAGCTTAATTATTCTGTTTTGAAAAACAAGATAACACACAACGCAAGTGGATCTGAAATTGTATTCAAGGGCTTTAGGGAACAGGGAAGCGTGAACATAAAGGGTTTAGAGGGTGTGGATATTTTGTGGATTGATGAAGCAGAAGCCATTACAAAACAAACTTTAGATATTGTTGTGCCAACAATTCGTAAGCCAAACAGCCGTATTTTCTTTTCTATGAACAGGAATTTGCCAAACGACCCAGTTTATGATTTTTGTGTCGGCAACGAAAAGTGTTTGCATATCCACATAGACTACTACGACAATCCTTATTGTTCTCAAGAGTTAATAGACGAAGCAGAACGGTGCAAAGCAACAAGCGAAAGAGATTATAGGCATATTTGGTTGGGTGAGCCATTAGACCAATCAAGTGATTTGTTGTTCTCGGCAAAAGATGTAGCTAACATGAAGAACATTGTGCCATTTGGGGATGGATATAAGCCGTTAAGAGTGATTGGAATTGACTTTGCGGCACAGGGTGGTGATTTTTGTGTGGCTACTGTATTGGACAAAAAAAGCCCAGTTCATTGGAAGTGTGTAAGTCAGGTTGCATGGGATGAAACAGACCCTATGGTAAGCATTGGGAAAATTGTTGATTTAATCGGTCAGTTTAGACCAGATTATTCCATTTTGGATTGTGGTGGAATGGGATATGTTGTTTTTAGTCGGTTAAGAGAATTGGGGGTTAGAATAGAAAAGTTTGATGGGGCATCAACACAGGGTGTTCCAAACGAATATGCAAACGCCAGAGCATTCGGGTATTACACGCTATACAACTACATCCACAGCGGCTGGATTATCATGGACAGCCCCGAAACCGAAAAAGATTTGATGAACATTCGGTTTGAATATCGTTCTAATGGGGAAAGAATAATCCAGAGCAAAGATAAAATGCGAAAAAGTGGCATACATTCGCCAGATAGAGCCGATAGTTTGATGATGGCTGTTTATTGCATAAAAACAAGGTTGAACGATAAGCCAACAATAGATTCCACAGAAAATTTCAAAATAAAACGTGTAAATAATAGCAGATGGCAAATTTAGGGTGTTGTCAGCAAAAAAAATCTGTGAAATAATTAAAATATAACACTAAGAAAGGATACAAAATGAGCTGGAAACCAAGCAAGACATTTAAGAGTGTTACAAAGGTGTTCACACCTAAAAACATCATTACTGGTGTTGGGTATATGTTCGGTGGTGTCGGCGGTGCTGTCGTTGGTAATTTATTGGGCGGTGAAGTAAGCAAAAAGTTTGCTGGTGTTAATGGTTCTGGTGCTATTCAAACCATTGATAGAGCCGCAGAAAACGCCAAAAAGGCACGTGCCAAACTCCTTTATACAGAGGGAGGAATTTTGGGAGCTGACGTAAATAGTGTTCAAAAATCTGAAAGAAACTTATTTGGGAACTGATAATGGCTGATTTTAAGCACATTAAAAAACTTTATACAGAATTAAAAGCAGAACGTGAGAAGTATAAACCACGTTGGGAAAAAATATCAAAGTATGTTGGTATTAAAAGCCCAGTTAATAATAATTCTGCCATTGAACAAGAAAACACAGAACAAGACAATCTTGACCGTTATACATACGACCCTACCGCCGCCCTTTCCGTGCAACAATCTGCTGACTATCTAAAGGGCATTATGTGGGGTAATGGTGAAAACATTTTTGCCATTGAGCCGTCTGATGAAGTGTTAGAGCAAGCCGACATTGACGAAGTAAAACAATGGTATAAATATGCCACAAATCGTGTCTTGTATCAAATGAATCATCCTGATGCTGGATTAGACGGGGTGTTGGCTCAATACTTCTACGACCAAAAATGTATCGGCACTTCTGGTGTTGGGTGTTTCCAAAATAGCGAGTATAAAAAAGGAACTGCCGAAAACGCTTTCCTATTCCGTGCCTATGGCGTTGACAATATGTGTATTGACGAGGGGAAAAACGGACTCGTTGAAGTCGTCTTTAACTCTTATAACTGGAGAGTAAATAGAATTGTCCAAGAGTTCTGTGAAAAGAAAGACGGCTTTGATATGAACCAGTTTGATAAACTCCCAAAGAAAATTAGAGATGATTATAATAACGGGAACTTGAACAATACACACGTAATCGTTAATTGTGTGTTGCCATCTGATATGTATGATCCAACTGGTGTTGGGCGTAAAAAAAGCAAGTATATTGGGTATTGGTTTAGTGAAGAGTCAACTGACGAAGATTCAATCTTCTTTACAGAGTACTTTAACGAAAAGCCAATATGTGTTGGGCGTGAAGAACACGTTAGGGGCGAATTGTACGGTCGTTCGTCTGGAACGATGTTGTTATCTACCATTGAATGTATTAACGAAGCCGTTGGTGGCGTTATGGAAACGTTGGACAAGATGCAACGTCCACCTATCGGTATATTTGCTGATTCTCTGTTTGGGGATAATAAAGTAGATACTTCTGCAAATGCTTTGACGGTATTTAATGCGAGTGCATTACAAGGGGCAGACCCTATTGTTAAAATGCAGGATATTGGCGACCCAAGTGGAATAATTAACTTCTTGTTGCCATATTTGAATGAGAAAGTAGCCACAGCATTTAAGATTGACATTTTATTGGATTTTGCCGCTAAAGCGAACATGACAGCCACAGAGAGTATGCAACGATATGCTATTCGTGGTCGGTCATTGTCTGGGTTAATTGTAAGACATAAAACGGAAGTAATTGACCCTTTGATTAACCGTTGTATTTCTATATTATACGATTTGGGTGCTTTGGGCATAAAGGCAACGGATAAAGTTGGTGTTGAAAAAGCAAAGAAGATTGGACGTGAAGATCAGATTATCCCAGATGCCGTTGTTGATGTGTTTAATTCTGGCAAACGTTGGTATAAGATTCGCTACAACAATGATATTGAAAAATTGACACGTGTTGAGGTGTTTGAGGATTTATCAAAAGAAATCAACATTATTACGGCGTTAATGTCTGTATATCCAGATATTGCAGAAGCGGTTAATTGGCACAAATTGTTGTTGGATGCTTCTGATGCTATGGGTTTCAAGGACTTGATTGTGTCTGAACGTAACTTTAGGGAAATGATTAAACAGCGTGCTGAACAAATGGCACAAGTTAATCAAGCCCAGTTAGAGCAGATACAATCACAAACAAACAAAAACAATGCAGGTGCAGTTCGTGAATTTGGACAAACACAAAGCGGAATATGATAACGCAAGGAAGTTTCTTGATGAAATGAAATCGGTTGCAAACCGTATATTTTCATCGGAAGATGGCAAGAAATACGCAAGACAAATGCTTGTGGCTTGTCATTATGGTGCGATTGATAATGGACGATTTGATGACAACGCCTTACGGTATGTTGTTGCTCAACAAGACTTTGTTAATCGCTTTTTAGTAAATCTGGTGGACAGGGATGTTTTGCTGGATATTTTAGATTATAGAAAGGATAAATAATGGAAACAGATAATGCTGACGTTGGAAGTCAAGCAACAGAACCTACGGGAAATGAAGCGACTACAACACAATCTGCACCTGAATTTGTTATTCCTGCTGAATACCAAGAAAAAGGATGGGCAAAGAATATAAAATCGGAAGCAGATTTATGGAAAGGAATGGATAACGCACAATCGTTAATCGGAAAGAAAACGATTGGAATCCCCGACTTTGAAAATGCCAAAGATGAAGAGTTGGCTGATTATTATACTCACACACGTCCAAAGGATTCGGCAGACTATGAAATCGGTGAACAATTCTCTGACGAAGAGAAAAAAGCACTCCAAAGTGTGTTTTATGATAACGGTTTAACAAAAACACAAGCCAAGAATGTATTGGCAAAGATTCAAGATGGCATTGATAAGGACGTTGCCGAAAACTATGGGGAAACTGGGTTAAAAGCCGAGTTTGAACAAAGATTTGGCAAGGAATGGGAAAAAGAGATTGTTCCTGTAAAAGACACAATGAAAGCCGTATTTACAGAAGAACAGTTGCAAGCCATCAATGAATTGCCAAACAAAGCCATTGGTTCATTATTTGCCATGACGAAGCAAATTATGGCTAAATATGGGGCTAACGAAACAGATGCGTCAACGGCTAAGGATAGAAACGTCAAACCGAAGTTAGATTATGGCGAGTTCTATAAGAAAATGAAAGATGCAGATAGTCGTGGCGATATGGAAACAAAGAAACAGTTAATGAAACAATACTATGGAGAATAAACTATGAAAGCATTAAAAGTAAAAGTAAGTGGTTCTTATTTGAAAGACAAAAACAGCAAAGACTATGATATGTTTGTGTATATTCCTGTGTGCCCAGATAATTGGGTGCAATTAAACGTCATGCGGCGTGCTGTTCCTATGGAATTATACAGAACGGGTAATTCATGCGACTATTTGCGTTCTTGTTATGTTGATTCTGTTGAAGAAGTGGAATTAGAAAAGGATACTCCAAAAGAAGTAGCAGATAAGATTAAAGAGGTCAATTCTTATGTTGGTAAAGATATTAAGGAAATGACACACGAAGAAATCCAGTTTGCCGCTATGGGATTACAGTTGTTGGGTGTTCAATTATATCGTCAAACCGATTTAAGAGAATGTCGGCAACGTTTATACAAGATATACAGCGAAGAGTTTTTGGGCAAAGAGTTGGCTGAGGGATTTGACTATGCAGCAGCAAGTCCTTTGGAAATTGGCTCTGAAGTAAAGCCCAAAAAGGTCAAGAAATCTAAATCAAACAAAGAGATTCTTGACGAAATAGAAAGAGAATCAGAATAATACTCCTTGAAATAAGCATACTCTTTCGGAAAAGTGTCGGTAGAAATACTGGCACTTTTTTTATGTTGGGGGTGTTGTCAGCAAGAAAATTCTGTGGGACAATATCAATTAGGATAAGCAATACATAGGTTTAGCGACCTTTTGCCCCTAAAACAAAAAAGTTATTGCACTTTATAAAAGCATAGGAAAATCCTTTTGGACAACTTTCTGAAAACAAACATAAACTTAAACATTAACTTTAATTGAAAGGAAAATAATATGCCTACAATAGATAATGGTGCAAAACTTACGTTTGAAAACGAATTTATGCACTTGGCACAACAAGAACGTTCCAAATTGGAAGCATCTCCTGCCGTGAAGTATGTTGATCCAGATGGAAAAACACACAACTTGGCTCGTATGGCTGGTTTGGAATTAACAGAAGTAAATGCACGTAACCCACATAAACAATATGTTGATTACGCTTTAGATAACCGTATGTTCACAAAAAGACGTTTCACAGCTTCTATTTTGTTGGACGAAAAGGATGACATCAACGAATTGTTGAAAGATCCTACTTCCGACATTATGCAAGAACTGTTGAAAGCCAAAGGTCGTGTTGCTGACCGTGTGATTTGTGAAGCAGCTGGTGGTGATGTGTTGGTCGGTCGTCCAGATCGTGCCCCATCAACAGTAAGTGCTGCCGCAGATGGTGTGAAAACGGTTGATGCTTCTAGTGGTTTAACAGCCGCTAAAGTGGAAGAAGTTATTGAAAACTTCATCAACAATGACGTTGACATGGCTGACATTATGAACACCACAATGTTAGTAACTGGTAAAGAAAACACCGCTTTAATGAACGAAGAGAAATTCATCAACAATGATTACATTTCTGCTCGTCCTATTGAATCTGGTGTTCAGAACAAAGTTTCTGCTTTCAACGTTGTGTTGTTTGCTGGTTCTTCTTCTGGAAATGGCACAAAAGCCAATCCAATTTTGGAAGAAGATGGAACATACCGCTACTGCTTGGCATTAGCCCCTAAGTCTGTTGCTGTTATGATGAAATTGGCAAAATTCGCTGTTAAAGAAGCAGACGATTATGTCAATTCTCGTTCCTTAACGATTGACTTGTGGATTGGTGCAATGCGGACAGAGGGTGTTCGTGTTCAAAAAATCAAAACAACTATGTAATTAGGAGGGATTTAACATGACAAAAGCATACAATGCAGGTTTTACCGATGATCCAAGCAATCCAGTATATTCTACTGGAAAAGTCTTGAAAACTATCGTATGTCCATTTGCGACTACAGCGACAGCCAATGACTATGCTGTGTTGGCACAAGGTTTGCCAGCAACTGCTATCATTCGTGCTATTCGCCTCCCTCGTGGAAGTGGTGCTATTTCTGGTTGTACTGATGTTGACTTTGGTATCTATGCACATGAGGGTGCTGTCATTGACAAAGATGCCTTAGCTGACGGAGTGAGCTTTGGTTCTGCCAAATCTGGCTACCAAGACTTATTGGGTGCAAGCATTGCCTCTTTTGACTACAAAAAGAGCATTGCTGAAATCTTGGGTGTAAAACCAGATAAACAACCTATCGGTGGATATGACATCTGTGCCACAATCAATACTGGTGCGGCTGGTAACGTCTACTGCGAAATCGTGGTTGAATTGGCTTAATAGTCAGGGGAGGTTTAACCGCCTCCCCATTTCTTAAGAATAGGAGTGAAAATGACCTCAAAGGTTGATATTTGTAATCTTGCGTTGAGTCGTTTGGGTGATAAAAGAACGGTTGAAGATATAGATAACGGAACGAAGAATGAAGAGCTTGTTTTTAAGAAATGGTATGACATCACACGTCAAAGCACAATAAAGAGATGTATGCCATCTTTTGCTATATCTAGGGAAAAATGGGCTTTAGCCAATGTAACACCAGCGTTTGGGTATAATAAAGCATATTTGTATCGTAGTGATTGCTTACGGGTGTTGGGGATAGGAAACATTGCCAACACAGAAAATAACTATTCCAGAGAGGGGGAATACCTTTTGTGTGATGAAGATTATCCAGACGGATTGCCTGTGCGTTTTCTAAAGGATATTACAGATACAACCAAATTCCCATCTGATTTTGTTGAATTGCTTTCCTATGAGTTGGCGGCGAATGTTTGCCCAGAAATATCAGAAAGTTCGCAAATGTTGTCATACATTGAGCAAGTACTGCCAACAAAGCGTTTAGAGTTCTCTGGTTTGTCTGCACAAGAAAACAAGCCAGTTCGTATTTCAAGAAGTCGGTTTAACAGAGTCGGAAAGTATATTGGTAAAAAATGACAAAGACAACTAGGGTTATGAATAACTTTATTAGGGGGCAACTAGACCATGATATGAATGGTCGGTATGACTTACCTATATTTTTTAATGGGTTTGAGTACTCTAGGAATTTCTATGTTAATTATAAAGGTTGTTTGAAAAATCGTCCTGGATTTGAATATGTGGCAACAAAGTCTGATTGTGTATTAAAAGAGTTTCGTTTTAGTAAAGACCAAACATATTTGATGTTGTTCACAGACAATTTGGTTGAGTTCTATACTTATGATGTGAGTGGTAACTTTGGGTTTGTTTGCGATTTAGCAACGGAAATGAGTCTTGCAGATGCAAAGAAAGCCAAGTTTGCACAAAACGCTGACGTTATTTATATTACTCATGAAAACTCTGTGCCAAAAACAATTACAAGAACGGGTGCGACTACATTCACGTGGGGAACACCAACTACAACTGGAATTAACTATACAAACTATGGAAATCCACGTTGCTGTGCCTTTTATCAAAAAAGATTGTGGTTGGGTGGATTTACATTAAAACCAGTAACATTGTGCGGTAGTGAATCTGGTGTCTATACGAATTTTAAGTTAAAAACTACGAGCATTGTTGCAAGCGATCCAGTTGAAATTACTTTATCAGATATTACAGATCCAATGGTGTGGTTAATTGGGGGAAAGAATAACCTACACGTTGGAAACGCAGAGGGTGTTTCACTAATTAACGGTGGGCAAACTTCTGTTGTTACACCGACTTCAATCAATGCTAGTTTGGGTGCTACTGAACGAGCCAATTCTGCATTGCCAGTTATTAAAGAGAATCGTATGTTCTATGCTTCTTTGGATGGAAGAAAGCTATATGGTTTCCAATATGACTTATTAACGGAAAACTTTAAGGCAGAAGACACAACGTTAGTGTCAAAGGATGCAACAATCGGTAAGATAAAACGTATTTTATTAAAGCATGACAACAACGATTTAATTTATTGTTTAATGGAAAATGGTGATTTATCGGCTATTGTTTATAACGAAACAGAAAACATTAACGGTTGGTTTCCGTTTGAAACACAGGGTAAAATCCATGATGTAGAAACGATTACACGACCAGACGGTAAGGACGACTTGTTCTTGCTAATAGAACGTGATAGCGTGTTCTATTTAGAACGAATGACAGACGAGGTTGAATTTACTCGGTTTTTAGACACGGACTTTTTGAATGATGAAAAGCAAAAAAAGTACAATCGTTTAATTGCTGAACAATTAAAGGGGTGTAACTACCTTGATAATTCCAGTATTTACAAGCAATATAAATCAAGCACATTAACATTTACCCCCGATTCTTTGGGGTCTTTAACGGGAACAATGACATCTACGGATTCGGACTTTAGTTCTGTTTCTGTTGGACATTACATTGTGTTTAAGACAAAAACGGGTGCAGAATATGGGTATTTTAGGATTACGGCTTATAATAGTGCAACATCTGTTGACGTTGAGTTGGAATCTGATTCTTACTATTCAACGACTTATACGGGGTGGTATTTATCGTTTAGCTCAGTTTCTGGGTTCACAAACTTTAATGGCAAGACGGTTAGTGTTGTTGCAGATGGTGGGTATCTAAACGACTTCGTTGTAGAAAATGGCACAATAGATTTGGGTCGTGAATGCCAATGTGTTTGTGTTGGTTTGCCATACAGGGTATTAGCCAATACATTTAATATTGGTCATTTTGGCGGTGAAATGAACGGTCAAACAATAGCAAAGAACGTTTCAAAGTATATTTTAAGGTTTGTTGATAGTGCTGGTGCAGAAGTTGGAACGGACGTTGCTGATCTACAAGAAATTCAAGAATTTAATCCTGCTGGATTCTTTGATTTGCCACCTTTGTTAATGAACGGCGACATAGAAATCGTTGGACAGGATAGTACACAAAGAGAGAAAAGGGTTTATTTATCACAAAACTATCCATTGCCATATAACTTAACTGCTTTGGAAATGGATATAGATTATAGGAGAATGCCATAATGTCTGGACCGTTTGATATATTAGCTGGTGCTGCTGGGATTGTCCAATCGGTTGGGCAGTTTAACCAAGCAAAAAGTAACGCAAGAACGCTTGCTTATGAGGGGGCAGTAAAAGCCCAACAAAGAGCAGATGAGATTGTTGAGTTGGCAGCGTTTCAACGTGTGTCTTTCTTGAACTCTGGACTAGAGTTAGAGGGAACTCCTGCAACTATTATTGAAGACACATATCAAATTGGGCGTGCCGATGTAAATGCTATTACTTCATCATATAAAAAACAGATTAAAAACTTACAGACACAAGCAAGAGCCAATTTATTGTCTGGTCTATTAACGTCTTCGGCACAAATTGGAAATGGCGTGATGTCTATGGCTGGCGGAGGTTAATATGGTTGTTCCTACAACAAAAAGACAATTTTATGATACAACAAAAAAGGTAAGTGCTGTTGCAGAATATGCTGGTGCTGTTCGTGAGGGTGCTGAAGCATGGGGAAAGCTGTTTGATAGCCAACAAGGGGCAAAGATAGAAAGCTCGTTGGGTCAAGCCAATGTCAACATTAACGATGAATTTAATCGTGTTTCCCCACAATATGATAACAATCCAGACAACCCAGAATTTAAGGCATATATGGATGATTATAGGAAACAGCAGTACGATAAAGCAAGAGAAGATATAAATCCGTTTTATCGTGGGCAGTTTGACGAAGCCGTCCGTAAAAACAACCAACGGTTTGATATAAACTTTTCAGAATGGCAAGTAAGCCAACGGAAAGCCAATGCTTCTAATGACGTAAAGAACATATCTGCCGACTTGATAAATAACGCATATATGTCTGGACAAAGTGGAAATTTAGAGCAGGCAAGAGCCGTTTATAATGAAAAAGCAAATGCAATTAGGAATGTATCCACAGCAACGCTTGGTGCTAGAGCTACAGAGCAGGGGTTAAAGGATCTAAACTCACAGTATTTGATGGCTTTTGCAAAAGGTCAACTTGATTCTGCATACGATGGTGGCAACCTTGATGCAATTAAAAAAAGCGAAAGTCTTTTGGCTGATAACGATTTTATGAAAGAGGTTGGTCTTGAAAACGCAGAAAAGTTAAAGAATTATGCCGTTAGCAAGCAAAACCATTTCAAAAAACAGTATGTTAGCAAGATGGTAGCAGAATTTAATGCTAATCCAAACAAACAAACTTTGGACATGATAAAAAGTCAAGATATTGTAAAAATATCTGATAAAGCCATTGAGGATTTGGAAAGCACCTACAAAGAATCCCCGAACTATGTTTGTGAAACTGAAGCCGAAGCTTTGTTGGAAGTCGGGAAACGGGTTGCCGACTTTAGTGGCAATGATTATTCTATAAAAGATGGAAAAGAAAAGGGTGGCGTTAATGTTGCAAAGCAGTTTGAAGATGCCATAACACTAACAAAGTTTATAATGTCCCAAAACTCAAAGGACGGAAAACTTTCTGATTCAGATAGATCAAAGTACATGGAAACCGTTGCTAAGGTCATGCAAGATTCAAATCTAAAAAATGCTTTTAACAACACACGTGGCGAGTTTGTCACATTCTTGGACAATATACATTCTGTTTTGCCATCTGGATTGGTTGCAAATACGTTGACGGGTGGGGATAAAAGGCAAACAATATCGTCAAATGACAAGCTGATGATTAACAGTACTGTATCTGCAACAATGAGAATGGTTATGGAATCACTAGAGTCTGGAGATGTTGAAACGGCAAGAAAAGCGTTTTTTGATGGTAATAAAGACATCCAATGTATTCTTTATCCAGAATTGCGTGGCAAAGGAGTTGGTGACACGTTTTCAAGAGATGGCGAGGTTTATAGAATTGAGGGTTTTAACAAAGATGGAAGCCCTAATGTTACTATTATGTATAAATAGGAGAAAATATGGTAATACACGTTCTGAACGAAGAAAACCCAGTTTTAGGTCAAGCATTGTCCACAATGCCTTATGAGGATGCAAGGTCTATTTATGACACGTACAAAGAGGGAAATCTAAAGTTTAAGACGGATTTTAAGAGTGCTTTATATAAAGATTCTGCCAGTAAAGAAGCGTTGGCTGGCGTTCAATCTTTTGGACAAATGGTAGAGAGAATCCCAGAACAAGTAAGGTTAATTTGGGGTGAAACACAAATTATGCAATCAAGAACGCCATCTTGGTTGTTAAAAACACTTCCTTTTGCTGCTTTCGGCTTAACGGAAAAAGAAGTTGGGGATCTTGGCAAGGTTGGGGAAATGAATGTAAGAACAGCCAATAGAAATCTTGAAACACTGTCAAGGGAACAAGAAAGGCGTAGGGTAAAACTTTCAAAAAGTGAACAAGATAGCTTTTTGTTCAAGGCATCTGCTGTTGGATCTCAATATGCTGCAGCAATTACTCTTGGGTTAATAAATCCAGCTCTTTCTTTGGGATTTATGGAATCTATGGTTGCAGGCGGAACGGCAGAAGAGGGATTACAACAATACAAAAAAGAACATCCAGAAGACACAGAATTAAAGGGCTTTAGTGATGTTGCGACAAAGGAACTTATATTAAACGCAGGAAAAACTTATGTCAATGGTGTTTTAGAGAATGTTTTGGGTGCACCAGCACAAGTTCGTAGAGCTGGAAAAATGGCTGAATTGGCAAAGCGTGGATTTAAGCCGACAAAATATGGGGCATTAAAGTATGTTGCGAAAAATGCCGCTATTGGTGCTGCTATGGAATTTTCGGAAGAAGGACCGTTGCAGGGGACTTCAGATACCGTATTTGACTATATGTTGGGTAGGTACAAGGATGTAGATGAAGCCGTAACGGCATGGAAACAAAATATGGGTGAAGCTCTATATGCTGGTATGTTTGGTGGTGCGTTTGGAATGGCAAGTGCCGTTCATGCACGTGCTAAAGGTATTGCGGCAACGAGGGAAATGTTAAAGAATGTTGTTCCTGCCGAAGATTTAGACAAGGTTGCAACGGTTGTATTTGAAAACGAATTAAGCGAAGCTAGGGAGGTTGCTGCTGTTGGTTTGGAAATCAGCTCACAATTAAACGCCAAAAAGGGTGCTATTTATGATGCTTTAAGAAGTGCGGCATTTCAGGCGGCAAAAGAAAGTGGTGGATATAAAGGATTAAGTGATGAATCGTTATGGTCGCACGTTAATGAAGTATCAGAAAGATTTGCACAAGAAGCTGTTGCCGAGTCCATTAAACGTAATGTACCAATTCAAGAGGTTATTGAATCAACGGACATTGTGTACAAGGATGGGGAACTTCATTTAGAAAAGGCAGATGGTGAGAGCAAACTGTCTGAACGGATTAAAAAGGCGGCACAAAGACGAAGCAAAAGACGTCCTACGTCATTATTGCAGTTTATTATTCAAAATGGTGGTATTAAAGATGAACATGGCGAATTGTCTGCACTTGATGCAGTAAAAGGTAGACCAGGTCTTGTCAATAATAAGTATGGATTGAGTTTGGATCATGCTAGAGAAATTGCAGAAGAAGCTGGATATTTTGGAATGGCAAACAAGAACAATGGTGGAAATACAACCATAGACGACCTGTTGACACTAATTGACAAAGAGCTTCGTGGGGAAAAGGTTTATACAGAAGACGGTCAAGCAAAAATACGTGAAATGGATGTAAGACATGACGAGTCGGAAGAAGAGAATTTTTATGAACGGTTTTTAGCTCAGCACGATGTTGATTATAATGATCTAACGTTAGAAGAAAAGAAAAAGGCATATTCAGAGTTATATGCTATGGAAAATGAACAAGAAAACAAAAAAATACTAACGGACGACGAAGCGGATGCTCTTTGGGAAGAAACAATGTTCCAAGAGTCAATGGACTTGGCAGAGGAAATGGATGCCATAGATGCAAACAATGATGCGTACACGGGCGAAACAATCAATATAAACGGGGTTGAAAAGACGGTGTATAACTCTAACGGCGACCGCATAGCGAAGTCGGAAGAAGCGTTGCGTGCGTTCTATAACTGGTTTGGCGACAGCAAGGTGGTGGATGAACAAGGCAGACCGCTTGTCGTGTATCATAACAGCGGAAAAGCAAGAAAAGTTTTAAGCAGAAAGTATGCAAGAAAATCTATTGAGATTGAGGGTGTGTTTTTTGCGCCAGAAAGCGACCCATACGGGGAATATGGACCATTTGAACACGAAGTATATTTGAGAATTGAAAATCCTGCCGACTATGAAACCGCCTATAAGAAACACGGAATTAAACTTGGCGAAAAAGAAGATAGTGGGGTAAAGGTTAGAGAATGGCTGCAAGAAAAAGGATATGATGGCGTTATCTTAAAAGAAGATGGCAAAGTATATGAGTTAATTACATTTGAAGAAAATCAACAAAAATCCACCTCTAACAGAGGCACATACTCGCTGACAGATAATAACATATACAATCAATCTGCATATCACGGAACACCACATTCAGAGCTTGAGGGTGGAAAGTTTAGTCTTGAAAAAATGGGAACTGGCGAAGGCGCACAAGTTCATGGACACGGGCTGTACTACACAGCAAGTTATGACATTGCAGATGAAAGATATCGTGAAAGACTCGTTCAACCAGAGGTGTTTTATAATGGAAAAGGTCTATATGAGATATCTTTGCTTGGTAGTGACTCTCTTTCTGAAACTATACTTTATGGGCAAGAACACGAAATAAGAAATGCAATAGAAAAAGAAATTGATTATGGAAAATCAAGGATAGAACGAAAGGTTTATGCTGACGAGGAAGATTTAGAGTATCTTAAAAAACAAGTTGGTACACTTGAAAAAATCTTTCAAGAATTGCAAGGTAAAAGATCTAAGGATGTATTTGATATAAAAAAGGGTCAGGTGTATGAGGTTGACATCCCTGAAAACCCTTACTTATTAGATGAACAAAAACCATTTAGTGAACAAAGTCCTTTTGTTCAAGCAAAGCTTAAAGAACTTGCAAACGATTTTGATGGGTTAAATGGCAATACAAAAGTTCAAGATTTTTTGAACAAAAAAAATCCGACAGGTAAAGATATATATGAGTTTGTTGCTCAAAGCACAAGTGATATACCAATGGATGAGTTTGGAATTGGTATGTACAAAGAGGCAGATGAAGCTGCATCTAAGTTACTAGAAAAGTATGGCATTAAAGGTATTACATACTTTGGGCAACAAGACGGTCGGTGCTTTGTGATCTTTAATCCTGATGATGTAAAAGTGATTCAAAAATTCTATCAGGTGCAGGGTCTTGGCAAAAATACACCCGTTAAACGTGGCTCTTTTGATGCAAACTCAAAGGTCATTAAACTATTTGAAGATGCCAATACTTCTACTTTACCACATGAACTGGCTCACTTCTGGTTGGACAATATGTGGACTTATGCTAATAGTGGAAACGCATCGGCACAATATCAACAACAATTTAATGCTGTTAGGAACTTTTTGGGGGTAAAGCCAAACCAAGAAAACTTAACACGTGCTCAACACGAAAAGTTTGCTAGTGGATACGAAAAATACCTGTATCGTGGTGTATTCCCAAATCCAATAATGGGAACGGTATTTGCCAACTATGAACGCTTTATCCGTGACGTTTATCAAAGCATTAACGATATTCGGGCTCAAGGCAAGTCAAAAGTCCGTTTGACACCAGAAATAATCCAGTTCTTTGACAGTATGGTGTCTGGGGAATTGCCAGCCATTGCCGAAACCTCTGATATGGTTAATGAAGCCAAAACAGAACAAGTAAAACAATACGACAGCAAGATTGTTGCAGAAGTTAAAAAAGAAATTAAACAACCAGAGATTGAAACGGTTGTTGCCCCAACTACTCAGGAAATCTTACCCGTTGGGTCAAGTGGGGAAGTTAAAGAAAGTTCTTTTGCGAAACGAACAAGTGAAGCTATGGGCATTGAAAACGACCTAACCTATGAACGTGCCAATATGGAACAGGAACGTGCAAAAGCGGCTGAAATGTGGAAGAATGACCCGAAAAAGGCACAAGAAACGTTAAACAATGCTACAATAGGAAACGATGTTTTGCGTTCTGCCTTATACACAGAACAACAACGAATTGCCCTAGAAAACGGGGACAGAGATACATTCTTAAAATCTTTACGGAAACAATCTGCCGAAGCTACACGTGCAGGTCAGGAATTAGCCGCTTTACGTGGTGTTGTAGATGATATAACAATGCCTGCATATTGGATTCGTATGGCTGAATGGGAAGCACAAAAACAACTGGCAAAGAATATGGCAACATACTTTGACAAAGTTATGGGGAACACCCCATTGTTAGACTTTACGAACAAGTTTGATGCCGATGTTAAGGCATTATATGAAAAAGTCCGTTCTGCAAATACAAACGCAGAAAAGAGCAAGATTATGAAAGACGGCTTGGCTGAAATGCAAAAGACCTATCGTGGACTTAATCAGCAAGAACTTGGTGAATTATATCAAACAGATTGGACAAACGAAGAATTGGCTTATGATTATGTTGAAAAGAAAGCCCGTGATGCCGTTGGTTTGAACTTAACCAATGAAAAGGCAAATGCCATCATTCAAGCAAGTCGTGACTTGGATACATTAAGTCGTAAGGTTGATGCGTTTGGTATTCCTACGGCACAATTCTTTGCGAAAAAGTCCGAGCTTGAATATCTTGTTAACTCACACACGCCATCTTCACAAACAAAGGTGTTATTATCCACGCTAGGACGTGCAAATATGTTGACAGCACCAGCGACATCTGTGTTAAACGTTGCATCTAACGTACAGAACTATGGGGCTCAAACATTGATTCGCAGGTTAAATAATACAATTACAAAACACACCAACGACAACTTGGTAGATCCAAACTTAAGGAAACAATACAGAAAGCGTGTGTGGGATACGTTCTGGGCAACTGGCTATGACTTGTCAATGATGAATAGCATTACAGATACTCGTTTGTATCGTGGGGAAAGTGCTGTTAATTCGGCTGGTGAGGGCGTGATCCGTCAAGCAGGGCAATGGGCTGAAAAGCATATCTTTGGTGAGTTAATTTCATCGCCTGATATGGTGTTCAAATCATACCTTGCATTTACTGATTTTGCAGGCAACGAAGCCACCGATATTGCATACAAAGAGGGATTAACTGGCGATAAGGCAAAAGCACGTGCAAACGAATTATTTACTGATGCTGTTAAAATTGAACCAACAACCGAAATCGGCAAACAGATTCGGGCAAAGGCACAGGCAGATGCTTTAGTTATTACGTTCCAACAAGACACAAAGCTGGCTCGGGCGTTGCTTGACTTACGTAATATAGTTAATAAAGCAACGGGTGATGTTGGCGTTGGTGATTTGTTAAGTGCTTTTGTTAAGACTCCTGCAAACGTGTTGGCTTTGGGTTATGATGCAACTGTCGGACCATTTGGACACTTGGTAAATACATTTGGAGCAATTCAAGATGTACGGGCTGGAAATCTAACGTCTGCTCGTGTCATGGCGACCCTAAAACAAACAACAACTATGGCTGTCATGCAAGCTATTGTTGCGGCATTTGCGTTAGGATTTATTGACGATGACGATTATATCCCAGATTACTCACAATTATCCCCATCGGAACGCTTAATTGTGAAAGAACGTGGGGCATCGTTTGGGTCAATTAGAATCGGTGATACATACATTAGCACAGATTTCTTTGGACCGTTTGAAGTTCCATTGACGGCTTGGTTAAACGCAAGACGGCAACAGGGCTTTGCTGATTCTGCTTCTGCATATATTGGGAGTGTTTTAAGAAAAGGACTTGATGCACCTGTGATTAAGGATTTAATGGATCAAGCCAAAGCGGCTGAAAATGTCGGCTCTGATAGTTTAAGCATTTGGGAACACATTTACGACACAGCAGGAAACTTGCTCATTTCCCGTTTGACACCAAACGTCATGAACACGATTGCTAAAATGAGTGATGGCTATGAACGTGAAACGAATAGAAAAGTATTAAACAAGCTGATTGCTCGTGTCCCTGTATTAAGAGAATCATTAGAACCAAAGATTTCGGTGGCTACTGGAAAACCAGTAGAAACACCAAGTGCATTTATGCAATTATTCTTTGGATCTAGGGCTCATAAGAAAGTTGATAGTGCTGTTGCGGATGAATTGTATCGGCTGTATCAGGGTGGTGAAAAAGCCACATTGTCTGACATTACAAAGTCTGGCGACCTAAAGGTTATTGATGAAAAGAACAAGCAATCCGTAAAAGAGTGGTTCGCTAGAGAGTATTCTTCTGCAGCAGAAAAGTTAATTAGAACAAGCGATTATTCTCGTAAGACAGACGAAGAAAAGAAAAACGCATTGAATAAGATTCGCAGAGATTTGGTAAAACAAATAAAACAAAAGTATAAAAAGGAAATAAATGAATCAAAAGTCAAAAAATAAATGCCTGACGGGGTGTTGTCAGCAAATGTTTTCTGTGTGATAATTTTTTTATAGGAGAATTGGAATGACGATTGCAAATAACTATGTTCTTACTAAACAAGCCACAAACGGCAGTACAACTGTATTTTCTTTTAGTTTTTATGCGTTAAACGCTGATTATATTAAGGTTGTTAAAGAAACCGATGACGTTCAAACTGTTGTAGATCCTAGCGATTATACAGTAAGTTTTGACGAAAATGGTGGAACTGTGACCTTTGGAACAGCCCCTGCGGCAGGTTCGTATATTATTGTTTATCGTGAAACTCCAAAAGAACAAGAAACACCGTTTGCAACGTCTAGTGGATTCCCTGCAAAGACTATGGAGGGCAAGTTAGATAAATTAACGGCAATGGTGCAGGAAGATTCTGAGGCGTTAGATCGTTCTATTAAGTATCCAAAGGGAAGCAATGGCTCTATGTTATTGCCCGTTCCAGATGCAGGAAGAGCTATTGTGTGGAACGAAACAGAAGACGGTTTGGCAAATTCCACGTTGGATTTGGAATATCTTGCCGAAAGCGTGCCAAACATCAACAAATGTGCAGAAAACGAGCAAAACATTAACGCTGCCGTTGCTAATGAAGCAAATATCAATGCCGCCGTTGCCAATCAATCAAACATAAACGCTGTGGCAAACAATATAAACAACGTAAATGCCGTTGCTTCAAACGAAACAAACATAAATGCGGTTGTAAGTAACGAAACAAACATAAACGCAGCAGTTGCAAATGCTACGGATATTAGTACAGTTGCAACAAATATCTCGGATGTTGGAACAGTTGCAACAAGCATCTCTGACGTAAATGATTGTGCAGATAATATGCAAGCGATTACAGATGCCCCAAATTATGCACAAGAAGCAAAGGATTGGGCAAACAAAACAGACGGAACAGTAGATGGTAGCGAGTATTCAGCTAAACACTATGCGGAACAAGCTTCTTCTACTGTTAATGATAAAGTTAATAGGACGGCTATTACAAACTATTTTGCCACTAACGGTATTAAAGCTATTGGTTGTAATATCAATTTGGTAAAAGAAAGCTCTAAGTTGAAGCTAAAAGCAGGAAGTAAATACTACTTGAGTAACGGAACGTCTGTTAGCGTTGATTCTGATATTGTTTGGGATTTATCTAGTGTAACAACAGAAGAAGTGTTCCCATTTGTTAATGCTGGTAATCCAGATTATATTGAATTCAATAAATGGCTATGTGGAACAAACAGGACAGGTCTTACTTCTGGCGTTAGATATATTAACTATAATACGAATGATAAAAAAATATATTCAACGACAGATGGTGGTACTACCTGGACAGAAATCGCTGCATCTATGCCGTTGGGATTGGTTTATAAATCAAATGGAATTGTAATAAAATATGTGTTTAATGGTGCTGGATATATGGGCGATCCTGCAAAGATATTTACATTGCCAGACATAACATATTTGTTGCCAAATGGTAGGAATCAAGATGGAACTTTGAAATCTATTGAACTTACAACCAACGCAATCGCTTTAATTAACTGGACCGAAGTAAATAAAGCGTATGTCAATTTAGAAAACTATGCTATATCTACAACAAAACGGTGGGAATGGATTAAGAGTGCAAAAGCTACAGGAAGTATGTATTACAATGCAAGTTACTATGTAGAAGATGAAAACAATGCGTATGTAACGAGAAATCATACCCCAGTTTTGACACAGGGTATTCCATTTGTTATAGCAGAATGGAATTTTTCCACACAGTCAATGACAACGTTTGAAATTCTTCCAGTATCTGTATTAGGAAGTCAATACATAAAAGATACATTAGGATATAATCCTGAAAATGTTTCAAACAAGGTGACGTCCGTGTCTTCTTCAAGTACAGACACTCAGTATCCTACAGCGAAAGCGGTGTATGACATTAAGGACGGATTAGAAAGCTCTAAGCAAGACGTTATATCTGATTTAGAAACGATACGTTCTGGTGCTGCTGCAGGTGCTACAGCAGTTCAACCAGCTACATTGGATAATTACGCAACAAATACAGCATTACAACAGGGATTATCAGAAAAGATAGATAAAGGATACGCTGTTAATGACTTTGCTACCAACTGTATTACAGAGATTCCACAGGATATTAAACTAGAATTATCTAGTGGAACACTAACGATTAAAGACGGAAGTGTTATTACATTGGCAGATGGTACGCAGAAAACTATTTCTGGAGATAA
>Ga0247610_10002068_pt1 | contig 23806 bp, 9 predicted proteins | sample 174DNAGHGhighgp2_FD_193483 | JGI IMG/M metagenome (GOLD analysis project Ga0247610, IMG submission 193483) | Sheep rumen microbial communities from Palmerston North, Manawatu-Wanganui, New Zealand - 1742 DNA GHGhigh gp2 | ecosystem: Host-associated > Mammals > Digestive system > Stomach > Rumen ...
TATGTCCCAGCCGGAACTTACGCCCCACTATCTTCGCATCATACTCCATATGCTCGAATAACGAATCGGCACGGAACGTACCGTCGGTAGTGATGGCTCCCAAGGCGGTACGGAAAGCGCCATGGAGAGTCAGGTCATGCAGTCGTCCTTCGGCCAGACCGCGATAATGAATCGTCCCGAGCCGATGAACGGGTTCGGGCAAGCGGATAGGACGTCCGTAGAGACGGGAGAGGAAATCCTGCATCCGGGCGGCATTCGTCTGCAGATCGGTCAGGTTGGCATACAGGTAAGGGTTGTTCAGGTCCGGCAGACCGACCGCACTCACGTTGCCTTCGAGCACCGTATTGCCGTCATAGCGGATGGCTACGTCGTTCAGACAGAGCGAGTCGAGCGAACCGCCTACCTCGCCGCTCAGCGCTATCGGTTTGTTCAGCCGCGCCAGACGGGGAATGAACAGCGTCAGGTCGGACGGCACCAACTCCGCCTTATGGAACTGCAGACCGAATTGGATATCGTGCGCCGACTTGCTCAGATAGAGCGTATCGCCCTTCGGGAAACGGATGTTGACGCCGCTCATGTCCAGACGGGAACGCGGCAGTTCGACCGCCAGCGTCGGCATCATCAATAGCGTATCGTTGAAGATCAAACGCGCCTTCAGGTCCTCTATGTCAAACGGAGTCTTGACGTCTTTTTTCCGAACCTGTCCCGCCAGAGTCAGTATCTCCGCATCCAGTTCCTCTTCGCTCAGATGATGCAGATCCATCGTGGCATGTGTCAGGTTCGCCGTATAATCGTCCACCCGCAGACGGATGTTATCCAATTGAATGTCGCGTACGGAGACCAGACTCTGCAGCGGGCTGTCTTTCTTCTCGTCGGAGGACGGAAGCAAGAAGGCGTAGTTCCAGGTGCTGTCCGGCAGGTGGTAAATATTCGCCACCACATTGCTCAGACGAACATGACTGAACCGTATCTCGTTGTCGCGGAGCGCAGCAGGCCGGAAATGGGCATATACCTCACCGGCGTACAGCAAGGTATCATGCTGCTGGTCTTCGATATAGACATCGCGGATAGCGACACGCGCCGGGAAATGATACTCCATCTCTCCGATGGTGGCGCGTGTACCGAGTGCGCGGGCCAGTTCCTCCGCCACCAGGCGCACGGCTACCGTCTGCACTTTGTCGCTCATCAGCGCCCCGATCAGCGTGCCGGCAAGCAGCAACACACTGACGACAAACACCCCTAATATGTACGCTATTCGCTTCATTGTAACTTTTGCGAACGCAAAAGTACTGCTTTTTTTCCATATACGCAAGAAAAAAGTAAAAAATCCCACATACGCAACAGAAAAATTAAAAATGCAAACCGTATTTTACAAAAAAAATCGCCCAAAATGGACGATTCTTTTTTTCGCTGATAATCAGAATGTTCTATATCTACTTATCGAGAGCAATACGAGGGCAACACGAGAGCGTTACCTGAGCAACACGAGAGCGACACAAGCTGATTAGCGGACGCGCTCGCAGTAGGAGCCGTCGCGGGTATCAATACGGATGATCTCGCCCTCGTTGATGAAGAGCGGAACGCGTACCTCGGCGCCGGTCTCGACCGTAGCAGGTTTGAGCGTGTTGGTGGCCGTATCGCCTTTCAGACCCGGCTCCGTATAGGTTACCTGCAACTCTACTTTCGTCGGCAGTTCGGCGAAGAGAACAGTATCGTTCGATGCGTCGGATACAACATCAACGACCATGCCCTCCTTCAGGAAATCGACACCGGTAATCAGGTCATGACCGATGGGCACTTGCTCGAAAGTCTCGTTATTCATGAAGATATAGTCATCTCCCTCCTTATACAGGAACTGATACGGACGGCGCTCCACGCGTACATCCTCCAGTTTCTCACCGATATTGAAGCGGCGCTCAAGCACGCGGCCGTCCACTACATCTTTGAATTTGACACGCATGATCGTGTTACCTTTTCCCGGCTTTACATGCAGGAACTCGATTACGAAATACAAACGGCCGTCCATGCGGATACATACGCCGTTTTTGATGTCTTGACTGTTGATCATAAAATCATTTACTATTTAATTATTTACAATTTACAATTTAATTTTTCTGAAAATCGCTGCAAAATTACAAAAATTCTTGCATATATGCAAATTTTTCACTAATTTTGTCGCCAATTTGATGAATACTATGGAAACAATACGTACTTTTTTCGGTTCTGTGGACATATGGCAGGTGTTATCCTCCTTTGTCTTTCTGATTGCCATCATCGATCCGTTCGGCAATATTCCCATCACTATTGCGATGGAGAAAAAGGGCATCAAGATTCATGCCGGCAAGGTGTGTCTGGCCAGCATGACCATTTTGTTGGCGTTCCTGTTCTTGGGCGAATGGATATTGAAACTGTTCGGCGTACAAATCGAGTATTTCGCCATCGCAGGAGGATTCATCATCTTCCTCATGGCGCTGGAAATGATTTTGGATGTGGTTATTTTTCAGAACGACAAGTTAGAGGGGGAGATGAAGAGTGCGAGTACGATTGTTCCGCTTGCTTTCCCCATGTATGCGGGGCCCGGAGCTTTCACCGCCCTGCTCGCCATCACGGCGGAGTATAGTATCGGCAGTCTGTGCATATCGCTGCTGCTGTGTATGGTGGTGTTGTATATTGTGCTGATCGGTACGCACTGGCTCACCAAATACCTCGGTACCGTATCGCTGTATATCATCCGTAAGTTCTTCGGCATCATCGTACTTGCCATCGCCTGCAAGCTGATGTTCGGAAATCTTGCGGCTGTGTTCTAGAACGATCTAAATAATAAAGATATGAAAAATTTTAGTGAAATGACTATTGCGTTGGCAAGTGACCACGCAGGTTTCGGACTCAAACAAGCTATCCAACTGTTCCTGGAGGATAACGGAGCAAAAGTGAAAGACTTCGGCTGCTTCAACACCGAGAGTTGTGACTATCCCGATTTCGCCCACCCGATGGCAGAGGCTATCGAGAAAGGCGAGTTCGAGTTCGGTATCGCCATCTGCTCGACGGGAAACGGTATCACCATGACATGCAACAAGCATCAGGGAATCCGTGCCGCATTGTGCTGGGATACCAAATTAGCTGAGTTGGCACGGCAGCATAATAATGCGAACGTGCTCGGTTTGCCGGCTAACTTCATCTCGGCGGTGAAAGCGCTGGATATCGTTCGGACGTTCTTCCAGACGGATTTCGAAGGCGGTCGTCATGAGCGTCGTGTTAACAAAATCGCGCTGCACTAACGCCTTGCGCTGTTATTGGAATTACGCGCTGAGCCGCTTCGGCTTGGTGCGTATTTCACATATGCCGCTGTTCGTATCCGTCGAACCGGCGGCCATATGCCAACTACGTTGTCCCGAGTGCCCCGTGGGACAAGCCAAGACCGCTACGCTGACAGACCGTTTCACTGACAGACCGGCTACGCCTGACAGAGTACAGACTTTTATGTCGCTCGATCTGTTTCGTCGGGTGCTGGAGCAGGTGAAGGAGACGGCATGGGTGATGCAGTTCTTTTTCCAGGGGGAACCGCTGCTCAATAAAGACCTGCCGCAGATGATAGCCGAGGCGCATGCGGCGGGACTCTATACCATCGTGAGTACGAACGCACAGGCAATCACGGAGGAGATGGCGCAGGCATTGGTCGCCGCAGGACTGGACCGCATCATCGTATCCATGGACGGACTGACGGACGAATCCTACGGCGCCTACCGCATAGGAGGCTCGCTCGAGCAATGCAAAGCCGCGTTGCGATGGCTTCGAAAATCAAAAATCAAAAATCAAAAATCAAAAATCCTCATTGAGCTCCAGTGTCTGCGGTTGAAGAGCAATGAGCACGAATGGGCGGAGATGAAACGTGTCTATAAGACGCTCGGCGCCGACCGGTTGGTTTTCAAGACCGCACAACTGTACGACTATGCAGACGGTCATCCGCTGATGCCTTCCGCCCCGCGATACAGCCGGTATATACAAGGGAAAGACGGTAAGTACCACCGCCGCCAACTACGCAAAGGCTGCTTCCGCGTATGGAGCGGATGTGTCGTCACGACCAACGGCGATGTCCTACCCTGCTGCTACGACAAGGCGCACGCGCACGCGTACGGAAATAATAAGGAGTCGGCTATCGGCGAACTTTTCCGCAATGCCATCTCCCTTGCCTTCCGCAAGGCTGCGATACATGAACAACCCGATATATGCAAAGAATGCTGGAAGTAAAACGGTTTATATTTGGGCCATTTGAGACGAATACGTATGTGGTGTCGGGCTTAGGCTCCCACATCCTCCTCATCGACCCCGCCTGCAGCAACGACTACGAGCAGCAGCAATTGCTGCAATACATAAACGCCCTTCCCTTTACGGGTGAAGAGCTCTGCTCGATCGGACTGCCGATGGCCGTCCGTAGAACATTGGCGGGGGTAGGCTTGACTATTATCGCCACTCACGGTCACCTCGATCATTTATGGGGGGCGAAATGGGCGACGGAGAGATGGAACACGCCGGTTCTCATGCACGATGCCGATATCCCCATGGCGCAAGCCATGCAGGAACAATACAACCTCTTCGGCATCCGTGCCAAGGCAAATCCTTTCCCCCTGGAAAGGATAGACCGCAGGCTATGCCTGCTGACAGAGTACAGACCGCAGGCTGCGCCTGCTGACAGAATACAGATTATCGAGACCCCCGGTCATACGCCGGGATCGATATGTATCTATTTCCCGGAAGAGAAAATACTATTCTCGGGCGATACGCTCTTTCAGATGGGTTACGGCCGGACGGACCTGCCGGGCGGAAACTACTGTCAGCTCCTTGATTCGCTCGAACACCTCTTCTCCTTGCCACCCGACGTACGCGTCTATCCCGGACACGGAGAGCAAACGACAATCGGGAGAGAAAAAAGATAAGAGAAGATACAGACTTTTTACAGACTTTTTACAGACTTTTTACAGACTTTTTACGGGTCACCGATAATAACCAACATAAAAATAGAGCAACCGGAGTTGCTCTATTTTTATGATGTTGGTTGTGTGTTAGAATGCTATGACAGCACGAACATAGTCGAGCGTGTTGTCAACACCCTTCGCACCGGTATCCTGATGATAATCTCCAGTCAGGAAATACGGAGCGGTATGCAACATACCATCCTGTACACTTACGTTCGCATACGAGAGGGTTCCGAACATCGAGAGACCCAAAACAAGTCCTATACCACCAATTTTTTCATTGGTAATCTTTCCTTCCAGACCCTTAACCTTCAGGAAGGCTTCTTTTCTCTCAGCAGATTTCTGATAAGCCAGGTAGGTATCTACCTTATCCGGAGCATTCTCCTCAAGCCATTCTTTCCATAACTTGTCTTCCTCTGCGGTAGGAGCACCATCTGTTGCTACTTTTGTTACAGCAAAGTATGCCCAGAAATCACCGCAGTCCATACCCGTCGGAGCAATAAACTCCTGATTTATAGGCATATATACATCGGAAGCGGAAGCCATAGCAGCCTTAGGATCGATCGGCAGCAAATCTGCACCGGTAACGCCACTGAGGATATTATTCAAGAAGGCTACGTTCTTGTTGTTATGCGGAACGAGCGGCTGGGAGGTCTCCTTATCCTTGTCTGTATTGTTGAAATCAGACGGTTTGGTCAGGGCGGTATTGATCATCAAAGCTACCTCGTAAACACCCGGGATATACCAACGGGAAGTAGTAGCCGGAGTAGCAATACCCTCAACCAACTTCATCGTATTCGTATAGATCTCCAGCGGATATTTCTCAGCCTTCGGGTCTTTCTGCATGAACTCTTCCATAGAAGCGGTCAGCGTATAACCACCTACACCGATATACATATTGCCGCCAATCATTACGTCCTTATTCTCCAGATACGGCAGAGCGATCTCACCATAGCTGGACTTGTTGATCAGCCACTCGGTCATCGTACCGGCATCGTCGCAGAACGCACTATTCGCCATACTCTTGTAATCCGACGTGCTTCCGCCTTCTCCAAAGTAGTACTGCTCGAAATCTTTCTGCCATTTGCCAACCGGACCTTGCTTGAGCGACATAGCCAAACCGTGGGTACAGTTCTTAAACTGCTCCTCGAGGATAGGATCGTACAGAGTCGGGTCACCCAACCAGTAAACGATAGCGATAATCTTCTTGCCTTCTACCACTTTGGAGCTTCCCCAAGAACCGTCGCTGTAGATAAAGTCACCTACCTTCACCGGAGCGAGGACGGTAACCGTAGCCGTAGCCGGTTTTACATCGGGGAAGTCGTTGATAGCCACTTTGATCGTAGCGGTACCCGGTGCGATACCTTTGATCAAACCGGATTTGTCCACTGTAACAACAGAAGCGTCGCTGGACGTCCATTTCAGAGTGTAGCTCTTCGGATCTACGTTAGCCGGGGAAACGGTCCAGGTCATCTGGAACTCCTGCTCCTCAGCGATGTAGAACTCGCGCAGAGACTCCGGGAAAGCGATACGGGTCGGAGTAGCCGCACTACTGCCACTGCCGCTACCTTCTTCAGCTGCAGGATCCTCTTTCTTACCACAAGACATCATTACAGCTACGATAGCTGCCAATGACATGAAATAAAAAATCTTTTTCATTGCTGTTTGTATTAGTTAATTAAAAGTAATAGTTCAACGAAACTTGGAAGCCGAGGTTCTCGGTGCCATACAGGCAAGCCCAACTACCCGGACTGACGAGATTGTTGTAGTTCTCCACCTTACCGGTGATAGCGCTATATCCCTCGAGCTTCGTATAAGTCTGCGGCTGGAAACTGAACATCACCGGAGTGAAGGTCACAGCAGCGCCGAGAGAGATACGATCCTGGAAGAACCACTCGATACCCATATCCATCTGCAGGCCGATACCATGGCAGATACCGGAGTTATAGGTCTCGGTCGGACGAGCATAAGCGATACCTTGGGCAGCGCCTGCTTTATCATCCGGGTTCAAGGTCGTCCATGCGGTGTAAGCAAAAGTGGAAGGCACTTGATTTTCCGCATTGAGCACGTTACCATAGTTGAAATTCAATTTACCGCCGGCAAGCGCATAGAGGATGTTGAAGCCCATCACGAATTTGAGTTTCTTACCCGTTACGAACTCTGCACCGAGTGCAACATTGCCGGAGATAAGATCGGATTTAACAACATCAGCCACCTTGTTTTCCGTAGCAGGATTGAGCGCAAAAGCAGCGTCATCGCGTACGTACTCGGTGTAGTTGATATGCGAACCGCTGAAACCTAACGAAGCACGCAGGTTCCATTTCTCCGCCATGCGATATTTGAGACGGAAAGCAGCCACAGGGTCTTGCGACATGATGAACATCTGCTTCTTGAGCGCGATATTCTGTGCCGCACCATCATCACCGGCCAACGAACCGGCCTTCGGATGGATTTTTAACTGGGATGCAAGGCTAACCGGGTTGAAGGTGATACCTATCGATACGTCACCTACCTTCGGGCCTTCCCATTCTTTCTTCTCCTGCGCCATCAGTACCGTAGAGGCCGTCAGCACAGCGAGAATAGTCATCATAATCTTTTTCATGATCAAACCCTTTCTCTATTACGGTTGTGCCACGTCTGGATCATTCGGATAGGCTACCGGAACCATCAGTACGTCATAATAATACGCTTTTCCGGCTACCAGATTCTTTTTCGATACCTCGACAAAATACTCGGTATCTACCTCTACAGGTTTACCCTTCTGGTCAACAGCATACGATTGCTCGTATTGCCTTCCGTCACCGTAAATACGGCCTTGTACCTTAACCTCTGCGATCGTCTCACCCGGCTTGACGCCCAACTCGGTGGAGAACTTACCTACATTGTTGCTCTTCAAATCAATACGTTTGTAGTAAGCAATCTTCGTAGCATCATCCGGATCTGCAACGCCGTAATACAGGATCACATCCTCGTTAGCCACTGCTTCCGGCTCTTTGGCTTTGCCTTCTTTGTTAATAGCGGAATAACGCAAGAAACCCGAAATAGACACTTTGCTTTCCGATTGCTGGATATCCACCTCAGTCGGCTGAAGTTGGTTACATCCCGTGAACATGAGCATCATCATTGATGCCAAAAAAAGAAGTCCTTTTTTCATTTTAAAGTAAATTAAAGTTAATATTAGGGTTAACTATTGTCCACAAAACCGCGGCAAAGGTACAATAATAATTTGAAATACGCAAACTTTTTAGGAAAAAAATGCGAATTATTTGGATTTTTACATTAAATTATCCAAATTTACATATTTACGACTTTGTAAGGCAGGTCATTGACCTTGACGATATATCCGGCCTGATAGAAGAGCGGCATGGTCCACTCGGAAGCAGACGAAGCGGTGCCGGAGAAGATATTATGTCCGGTGGTGGTATAGACCTCAATCTTATCGCCTTGCACGAGTCCGCGGATGAACAGCGTGCCGTCATGAGCGAAGACGGTATAAGCGCCGGCGCTTTGTTTTCCGGGCTTGGAGAAGCGACCGAAGCGGAGGGCGAAGCGGTCGTTATGCTGTCCGCTCTCGATGACGGTTTCGTACTCCTGCTCGAGCAGGTTGATATGGCATTTATTCGCATAGTCGATCAGCCATACGTAGTCATATCCGGCGAAGGCTTCTTTCTCCGGGAGAGCGAAGGTATAGCGCGTATCGTCTTCATCATGATAGCTCTCGCCGGAGGAACGTCTGGCGACGGACGAAGGACCGTCGGATACAGGAATCTGCACACCTAACGGGATATCGACCTCGGTCGGCGCACCATCCAAGAGTGAGATACGCGACTGGCGTTTGCTATCCAGCAGGTACACCTGTGCACTGTTGGCATTGGTGAGCCATTTCATACCGTCTCGGCCGTAGCTATAGCGCACGTTCTTGTCTGCATTGGCATCCGGGATGACAGTAAGGAAATCGGTCTGGTTCCCCCGTCCGGAGGACATGCGCAGGATGGGTCGTGACGCTTTCTCGTTGAATCCGTAATACGGCAGATGGAAGACCACCCCTTCGCGGGCATTGGAGGTAGCGGTCTGGGTAAGGAAGGCCTTGCCCATTCCCATCGTGGCACCCTTGTCCCAGGAACGCAAGGTAAGCATTTGGTCGCCGGAGGAGACATCCTCGCCTGCACCGTCCATCTGATAGTACACATGCGGGATGAACATCTGGCGCTGGTAGTTGCCTTCTTCCAGGATCGTATCCGTGCGGTAGGACGATACGAGCCACGGGAGACCCTTCATATTCCATCCCATATCCTCCTGTCGGGTGAAGTTAAGACCTGAGCCAGACCCCGCCGTCCGGTTGTCGTACTGGGTCAGATAAACGGTCTTGTCCTCTTCTTCCTCCGTATAGACGTACTGGCCCAAAGTAGAGGCATACGCGGTAAAGCGGAGTACGGTATCGGTGGTCGCACCGAAATCCATGAGATAACCTTCCGTAGCGGCGCGGTTGAGTGTATCCACCGGCAGCCACAGCGACGAGTTGGTGGTCTGGAAGACATAGTCCTTCGCCGAACGCGCTGCACCGCTGTATTGGTAGGTGTTGAAGTTGATAGTTGAGAGTTGAGAGTTGAGAGAGTCATTCGCCGGATGATAGGACGTGACGGTGATATCCGCCGTATTGTACGGGAAGGGGAAGGCGGTCATCGAATAGCGTTGGTTGCTGAACCGCTTCTCCGCTGCCAGATAATCCATTTGAACCTCATGACCGTTGCCGTAGAACGAAGCGCCGGGTTTGAGCAGCATATAGCCGGGATTAAAGATGATATCCTGGTCCCGGAAGTCCTTAAAGTCACCGCTTGTAGCGTATTGCATAGAGAGGGCACTGCTATCCATGAGATAAACAACGGAGCCGGCATGCGGGTAGTTATGTCCTCCGAAATGCTCGGTATAAGCTGTATCCCGTTCTGCCTCATCTGTTTCGGTATACGGCACCCTATTGGTGATGGCCGTTATCTCTTGGGCATAGTTCTTGGCCACATACCATGTCTCGAGTGCACCTTTATCGACGGACGAACTGATCTTACGCGGGTTACCGAGCACATCACGATCCCACTTAAAGTTAATTATATTATCCGTCTTATAACTATCGAACAAGGCCGGCAGGGCGCTATCCATCGTACCGGAATTGAGCATTGCGGAGCGCTCATGGAGCTGATACGACAACGAAGGCGTATTCGTCATATGAGCCGGCAATGCATACGGATTGTTTGCCGTCATATACGGGGCGAAGCATTTGAGTTCCGACTGCTGACCTGCGATGTTGTTCTGCACTGCGCCGGGCGTAGCCTCGCTATCATCGAGCGGCGTAACATCGGCATTATCCGCTACGATCGTATTATTGAGAACCAGTCCGTTGGTGCCCACCTTGACGATAGCGTCAGCCGAATCATTATAGAAGAGGCAGTTATAGAGTAATCCTCGGCGGATATCGGCCACCGGATAATTGGGAACGGTATTGTCGACAATGAGGCAGTTACGCACGGCCGCCATCTCGTTATCAATCAGTACAGGCGCAGTATTCATCGCACGACCGGGGTTCGTGATGACGAATCCGTCTAACAGGAATCCTGTGTTGAACGGGTCACCGGAGATGTGGATAGAGTTGATTTTGGTCTGCGGAGCATTCGGCGCCGCCACGCCGGGCGTCGAAGCACGGACATAGTTGACGAAGCGGTGGCACTCTTCGTTGGTGAATTTATGCTGCGTATCGTCTATCCATGCCGTATCATTGAAGAAGCCGGGCACCGAACCATATACACACACACCGTCACGCGCTACTACATCATAGTGATCGGTCATACTACCGGAACCTTTGACAAAGACATAGGCTTTTCGATCCTCCCGCGGCCGTTCCTGGTTCAAATACGTATATACCGCGGCGGCATCGATGGCGTTCTGCAGTTGTCCTTGTCCAAAAGCTCTCTCCCAGGAAGAACCGTCTCCTGCGCTATAAGCCGGTAATTCCGGACGAACATACAGCACACGTTGCAGCACGGCCAGACACTCATACGCACCGCGCTCCATGCCGTTACCGAACAGACGCGGTTTGGAGGCGAGGTCGGAGTCATTCGCGAGCGAAGTGATCGTGAAGGATTTGAATCCGTTGGAGCGCCGCCAGTATTTATTGTGGGTCGCAGCACAGGTATCGGGATAGACGCGGAAGAAGACGCGGCTGGTGTAAATATCCTGGCTGGCTTTCTCGTACGTACGGATAGAGGGGTTGAGTTGGAAGGAGCGCTCACGCCGCTGCTCCGAGGTGGTTGCCGTGACGTGCGGCGACAGGAAGCCCGGTCCCTTGAAGATATCACTGTTATCCGTAGCCAGCGGGTGGTTATTACAGCTGTCGCCGGCGGCCACGTCTTCAAAAGGCTGGAAGCAACCCCATACGGCATTATGGGTCATACGGCCGCTTATACCTTGGCGGTCTTTGTTGTCAGTACGATCCCATTGGTCGGAGCCCATCTGGAGCTGGATAGTGGTATCGTTATGCAAGTCATCCAGCCAGATGAGGGAGTTATGTACCTCACTATTGTCCGACTCCAAGCGGATATGTCCGTCGTTGAGGGCGGAGGTAGAGTTGATGATGACTACATCGTTCGGCACGATAGCCAGATCGTTTTCCTCCGTTAATATATCATAGGTACGCGCATACACAGGTGCACCCGCATTGGAGTGGAAGAGCGTGTTGACGATAAGACTCGAACCTCCTCCATGGTCGATACGCACCGCAGGAGAACGCTCGGCATGGTCTGTTGTACGCGCGCCGTTTTCCATGAAGATACAGTTGGAGATCGTCAATTTAGGCAGCGTCACTTTGCGTCCGTCAATAAGTGCGGAATCGGGATGGAGCGCCATGTTGAAGTTAGGTGTATACGTACCGGCGGCGGTACCATCTCCCTCGTAGCGCCGTTGCCAGCGATAATAGATAGCCGCTCCACCTTTCTTACTCATCTGACCACCGAGGTTATTGAGTGTTCCTTCCGGTGACGGGTCTTTGGTGGAATAGGGGTTGACGAAGGTGATACCGTCGAAGACGATCGGTATGACGACGGAGTCACGGGATGTGTATTCACCCTGCCAGTTCACCTGAATCATCTGTCGCGTCATATCTTCGACAACGAATAGCTGGTTGCGTTGGCTGATATTTCCCACATCCGGCATCTCGATAACCGTCGGATAGGCCTGCGGATCACGCGGCACATCCTTCACGTTCGGGCTATATCCTCCGAGGAACGTAAGGCTCTTCACACCATAGTCATGGTCGGCGGCGGCACTATCCGGCATTAACGGATCCAAGCAGTTGGACGAGATGAGGAACGTACGGCGATTATCGAGCACGTTCTGCGGCGAGAACGAAGTGCCTTCCGGATCACCGATGAGGCAGATATATTTATCATGGTTGTTATGGGATGACATAAGGAGGTCGATGGCTGCTTGCAGGTCCGTGGTCGGGGTTTCCCAAGACAAACCGTCATGCACCATACCCTTCTCTTTGGTCGCTACCCACATCGTATCGATTTCCTGACCCTTGATATCGAGTTGGACGTACTGATACTCGTAGACACCGATATCGATATACACGTCATTAACGCCCATCTTGGGGTTCTTCGATATACGATCCATACGTCCTGTAGCCGTCGGATCATCCGCATTACGGGAATAAACCATATAATAGTCATCGCCGATAGGCAACGGCGGATTAGACTTGGACATATACGATCCGTAGCGCTTCGAATAGAAGTTATAGATCGGTCCGATAGGATGTTGCGCCGCATCAAAGGTAGCATAGGGCAGGCCGCTTACCGGATAGACATCATGATTAGTGGCACCTACCGTATCCCTGATATACGCCCACGCGTCTTCAAACGTCTCAAACTGCATGGTGCCTGTATATTTGGTGATATAGTACCCTATTCCACGCGCGGTGGTTTGCTTGAGATGTCCCCATCCCTGGTCGGTAGTCTGGTTCATACGGGCGAGCAACCAGTCGGCATTCTGCATATAACCGTCGATGCCGGCGACGAAGGTCGGTTGCTTGAAGTTAGGACCATCGGTAGCCGTATTGAGGCGGTTGATGAGCACGTTGTTATTGCCATGCAGATAGGAGAAGAGATGACTATAGTCCTCCACGGCATCGCTGGTGGATATCATTCTGTAGCGGGCGGGTTTCTGACGACTATCGACATACGCACGCTGTTCCTCCTTCGTCATCAGGTAGCCTTCCTTGGTCGGTTTCATACTCGAGGGACCGTATCCCTTACGATACGAGCAGAAATAGAGTCCTTCAAGCGAATCACCAACTGCGCGCAGTGTATCCAGTTTTTGAATCACCTTGATATTGAACGTATCGATCGGAACAGTCGGGTCGGGCTGATAGGTGGAGAAATGGGTATACAAACTATCGTACTCGTGGAACAGTCTCTCGTAGCGATCCCAAAGCGGACCGTCATAGTGGAACACACCGGCACGCGAGGATTTGTATTTATTCTTATAGGCCTCTTCCGACGCAGCTGGTGGCGCCTCATCGTAGTCCAAATCCGCTAATTTATCCACCTCAAACACCTCATTACCCCAGAAGATCGTATTGAAGGCGAACTGCATGGAGTCGGGGTCATTGTACAGGTTATTGGGTTTGAAATTATAGATTGCGGAATAAGCAACGGCCTTGTTTTTCATGAAATGGCAGTTGACGACACGCATATGGGAGTCGGCAGACACAGAGAGGCATCCGCCGAAGCCCTGACGGGCATCGGCATCCGGAATATACTCCTGTGGGTTATTCGCCATGATCGGATATTTGCCCCGTCGTGCCTCGTTGTTATCAAACAGCGTATTCGCTACGCCGCAAACCGCGTTGGTAGCGATACATCCGCCCGCCGTCCAAGGAATGAAGCGCTGATCCAACTTGGTGGTCGGACCCTCACTGTAGTTCTGCGTAAAGTGACAGCCGAACAGATAGATACCGCCGTTGGAATACAGACCGCCTCCGTTACCCGCCATATTATTGGTGAAATAGCAGTTCTCCACCACAATCGGGATATTATACTTCGCGGCGTCAGTCACATTCGGAATCTTCGCATCGGGTTTGTCGAAGTCACTATTCCAGTTACCATCGACGAAGATACCGCCTCCCCGGAAATAGGTCTTGGTCACATAATGGTGCGCCACGGTATCATTCGGATCGAGGTGGTTCGCATATCCGCCGTTGATCTGAATACCGTCAATACCGACCGTACGCGCCAGGATGGACAGGTCGCACTCTTCATGGTAATGCGCAGTATCTCCAAACTGAATTGTATCCACCAACAGCGGGTTGTCCGGACGAATATCATTGGCGATATAATCCGGATTCTTACTGCGGTACTTATACGGCTGCGGGCCTACTCGCGTAGAGTCGGCATGAATGGTGATGACGTGATAAACATGCGTGAAGTCCTCACCGGACACGGCATTACCGGAGAGTATCGTCTGGCGTTCCAACTCCCACGGCTCGATGACCGAGTTAAGGTTGTTATCACGCATCGGACGGTGACGGTCATCACGCAGACGGATAGAGTCTGTATATTCGAAATTGATCGTATAGCCGGTACCCGGAATTTCCACATTGCCGGTACCAATCGTATCCACATTGGATAGCATGCTCACGAAGCCCTCCTGACCGTATTTATGATCATCGGGACGCGAGTCCACACCGCCGACGAGCAGCACGGCTTCGGGGATAAGGAAGGTATTGTTACGCACCTGTCCCTGCTCGCCGTAGGCATTATGATAGGGGTAGTAGGTGCCTTGCTCCACAAAGATCTCAAAGCGCACACTGCGGTATTTCTCCGGATTTTTCTTACGCGCCGCGATCACATAGTCGAACGCATCTCCGAGACGGTGGAACGGGTTGAGGATACACGAACCCATCTGGCGGTACATCTCCGAAACATTATCCGTGTTGGTGTTATCCTGCAGCGCACGGGCGGCTTTAGAGTCGATTAACTCCGAGTGCATGACGTATAGACGGTACATCACGCGCTCCAGATCGACATTGATGGCGAAGTTCTTATTCAGCGCGCGGGCACCTATCTCGATGAAGTCGTTGCTCTTGGTCACTAACGAGTCCGCGCCCCATGCAAAACCGCGTGCTCTACCCGTTCCGTCAGACGTCCAGCGTTTGCGGCTCACGCCCGCTATATCCGTGGAATCCAAGGTAGTGTACGTCACACGCGCGGAATCCCATTGGGCATACGTCATACCGGCACGGGAAAGGGTGGATGACATCTCGATCGGATAATAGAGAATAGCACTCGTGGCGTCCTCAAACGGGTCTTTACGGTCCCAACGCACACCCTCTGTCTCACGAGGAGAGAGCTCGATATTGCCCTGTCCTTCCAGACGACGGGACTCCACGGCGCAGAACGTGAACGGATAGTCCGACTCGGTGCTCGTGCGGGTGAAACTACCGGAAACATTGGCATTATCGTTTGCCGCGTTATGCCAGATAGCCGTAGAGTTCACACGGGCATACGAGTCATCGAACCACATACCGCCACCGGAGGCGATAGCTGTGTTATCGCAGATGGTAGAAGCATAGATACGCGCCAACGAATCAAGACTGTTCTCCCGGCCAATAGGCGCTTCGATATACATACCGCCGCCCATATCCGCCGTATTCTGTTTGATGATCGTACCGCTGACCAGCGCCAGAGGCTTGAGGTACAGACCACCGCCGCTGCCCAAGGCCTCGTTATTCTGCACAACGCAGTTACGTATATGCGCATAACTCGTCACCACCGCACCGGCGCCAATCTGCTCCTCCGGGTCCGGCGCATTCGCCATACCGTCCTCTAAGAACAAACCATCCAGCACCGCACGGTGCGTCTCGCGATCCGGTAAGGAATCCAAGCCGGCTAACTGGTTACCGTCGTCCTTGACCTTCTCGTCATCCGGACTGAAGAGGTCGTTGGTGAAGGTTGCCACATGGAAGGTCTGACCTTCGGCACCTGTGGACGAAGTGATCTTACCGGACAGGATCGAACGGAACGTTAACGGGTTGCGGTCATCGACGATATGATAATCCATACCCGTTGTATCTATCAGCACTACTCCATCCGTATTAACGACCGTATCGCCATCGGCATTCTCGTAATGGTAATAACCCTGCACATATCCGCCCTTCACCTGAATGCCGTGCGGGATGATGAACGAATAGTCCAGCGTGTTGTCGTGGTAGTTGGCCACGCTATGCTTGGTTGAACGCGTGGCGGTATAATACTGGATATACTCATTTCCTTCCTTATCCAGATGGAGTGTGTCGCCTTGCAGCCAAACCTCTACGGACCAGCTCTTATCCGGTTCGCCGGCTTTAGGCGTTTCAGCCACCGTGCCGGTTCTGGTCATCAGGTTCTGTTTATAACGTCCGGCTGCATCCAACACAAGCTGGAACTTCTGCGCACACGCCGCGTTCTTTGGCGAGTTGGCCGATGCGTCACCACCCGGAGAGTCATACGCCGCATAGAAAATTGCCCTACCCGGGTGCGTCACCGTATCCGGACGGATACTATATGCCGCATTGAACTCATACGCACCGATATCGACCTGACAGTCCTGCACACGTTTGGCGTACACCACATCGTTGGAAGGCAGTTCTACACCCACTACGTTCTTATAGAAAGTCTCCTTCTTGATGTTTGCATCTGTCGGATTCGACGATGCATCATTGCGCTGCAGATATTCGCGAACACCCTTGTACATCGCGCCTTCGAAGTCCTCCTCACCGGAGTTGATACACTTCACGGTTTCTGCTTGGCGTAAAGCAAAGTTATTCGTTGCTTTCGCTCCCGGGTTCGAGGCATTATACGCTCCATTTACAATATCCGCGGCAAACGGCGTATTGACGGCACTCGGGTTCGTCTCATTTAAGAAAGTGTTGTTTTGCCCGAAATTACCATCCGTCACACCCTCTGTATGGCTTGCCAATGCCTTTAAGAAGTTGCCTTCTGCACTTGTCGTTAATTGAGTTGCAGATTGAATATAACAGTTGATAAACGGAGCAACTGCCGCTGTACCGCTCGTAATACTTAGCGCTTTTCCGCTATTACCAAAGATAATCGTGTTTGCCATAAAGATTGCCGGCTCAGAGCCTGTAGCCACACGAACACCACCCACACCATTATTACTGGTGTTATAAGCAACCGTGTTGTTGTAGAACTTACCGACGCAGAGCCCCAGACCGGCTCCCGGGCCATTCGCCCAGTTGTTGGCAATCAACGAGTTGAAACAAGTTCCTTCGTACAGGAACAACCCGGCTCCCTGTTGCTGGCTTTGTTCAACCAACGCGCCTTTTGTCAAGGTATTATTCAATATAAAGCAGTTCTCTATCGTGGATGTACAGCCATCACAGAACACGCCGCCTCCCTTTGCTCCACGGCATCCGACAAAGTTATCCGTTACGATACAGTTCACAAGCCTTGCGCCTTCAAACATCGTCACACCGGCACCTCCACCATGTATATGGTGCATATTATGCAGGAAACCGTGCCGAATCGTGAATCCGTCCCAATAGACCTTGTTGTATTCCTTGTAATTGGGGTCTTGATGGCGACCGTTTACCGTACCTCCACCACTCTTCACGTTGGATAGACGTCCGTCTTTGATCACGCGCTCATAGTGCGCTAATTTGTCAGAATATTTACCACGACCATTAGTAGCAGGATCTCCCAAACCATGTGCATAGACCGTACTGGTCACATCCGGCATTTGCAGCACACGCTTACGTAATAGGGCGCGATTTTTCTTGGTGCCGGATACATATTCCTCGCTGATACTGGTGCTGTTTATCGCTTTCGTTGTCGTATTTTCTTCTTCGGTATGGTCAAATACATATTCACCGCTACCATCTAAAGCGCATAAAAGGATATTCGCCATAGACACCCTTCGGTAATTGGCTTGGGAGCCATCTCCGTTAGTTCCAAAAGGACCGGTGGCAGGATCTACTGCTTTTGTTCCCGGCGTGGACATGATGCGTACCGTCAAGTCGCCTGCAGCCGGTTGCTCAAACTCAAATGTATATCGTACCAACTGATTATTCTTGCGATACATCGGCTGTTCTGCCACGATATCTCCATTGGCATCAATAATATAGAATGTGATACCAGTATTCGTTTCATCTACAGAATTTACATAATATGCCCCTAAATCAACCTGTAATTGGTATGTGCCGGCGGGTACATTTTTCATCGTCTGCCAAACACTCATCGTGTTCATCACCCCGCCGAGTTCCATACCGCGGGGCACTGTTCCCAAACTTTGTCCATCCGCATCAAAAACCGTTCTATTTCCATCAAATTTGAAACTCTTGTAGTTGATATTATTCTCACGATCTTCATATACCAGTTCCCAACTCTGGTTATTACCCATGTCCGTTTTCTTCCACGGGTTACCAAAATACTGATATACCACATTCTGTCCGGCAGTCCATGTGATACCACCAAATACCTCATTACCCATTGTAATATTGTTTGCGGTTTGTCCGGACTTGTTGATTTTATGACGATCTCCGAATACATTGGCAGAACCGGTCCACATATCCGGATAGCGCATATAGGTAGCAGAGACATCCGTTCCCGGTTTCCAACGGTAGTAATTTACCGTATTATGGTCTGAGAGAGTGGTTACATTGTTGAGGATGTTCACCTTCACCGTGGCACTATCATCCGTAAACTTAATGGCAGCCGGGTTGATAACCGCGTCGGTTCCTGTACCGGATCTCGGGTTGACATCCGAAATCTGCAATATGGTCTCATAGTCTTCAGCATCCAAATCTTCATTCTCTTTGGACTTTGGAATAGCGACAACGGCGGACATCAATGCACGACGCTCCTGCATACCCGGAGCAGCATATTTACCGGCCGGGAAACCACCATACACGGAAACACTATCACGCATGACGTAACCCTTATAATCCGTATATTTGCCGGCGCCAATCCATACCTGTACAGAGTCTTTGTGCATGGTCTTATTCGCCTCGGAGGCTTTCTCTACCGCGTATTGCAAACCGCTGACATAGTTCTCGCGCCGTTCGTTCGTCAGAACCAACCGTCCGCTGGCTACGACTGCTGCAGCATCTGACGGAACGGTTCCGTCTACCATAACATTCTTGCCATCTTCTGTCAGCGGACTGTAGTTGCCTTGGGCTCGATAGATATAACGCGAGACACCGGACATTTCACCGTATGGGTACTTGGGATCCGGAGCAAGCTCGGAAACATAACTGGAAGGTATCGTGCCATTGTTATATTTAATAGCCGTCATCGCCGCATTATTGGTAGTATCTATTGCGGTAGTGTCTATTCTCGGATTATTTCCGCCTACATATCGGTCGATTTCTATATCTCTTGATATATTTCTTCCTCTATCCGTAAAAACAGGATAGATATATTTCATGGCATAACCTCCGCAATAGCGGTTATCCGTCGTGAGCACTGGGTCTCCACTCGCAGCATTAACCAGCCGAGCATTATTGGCCGCATCAATTGAGTCGCCTTCGGCAGGACCGGCACCATAGAGCCTATACACCGTATTTCCCGCGATCGCATTATCCCATGAGGAACCGTCGCGTTTGCCGGCGCCGTCCGGCGTGACATAGAATACCGAACCTGCAGCAGGCAGATCGCCGTTCTCCACTGCACCTATATCCGGCGCACCACCACGGTCTCGCTTGGTCTGATCCGTACGGTCGTACTCATTGAAGATTGAATAGCTGCCACGGTGGGCAGCATTGACACATGGGTTCGTCGTCATCGGCACATACGCTACGTTACCTCCGTACAGCGGCTTATCACCCGTCATCGAGTGACCCACATTACGCGAAGGGTTAAGGAACGCCGGATAGGTCTTATCGGAACTGTTGGCACGCGTCAGCAAGCAGTAGTTATGACGATGCACACTATCCGCGGGAATATCGCCGATATCGTCGGTGAAGTGCGAAGTGAAACCCTCCGGTACAAAGCCTTCTATGATGGGCACATGATAGTCATTGCTAAAGAAACCACGAGGCATCTCGTCGTCTATCTGATGCAGCGCCAAGTCATAGTCAAACAGGTTATACATACCGAATACATAATCCTGTCCCTCATCGTTAACCGACATCACTTTAGCCATATTTCCCAACTCGCCACGGTCGTCCAGACGACGGTCACCGTTACAGAAAATGAGCGAGTTATCCACACGTATATAGCCGTAATACGGGGTATTATTATGGTGCTCCGGGTGACTGCAGTGGATCGGCTCGTCCGACTCAGTCTGCTTACTATCGGCTTTGAACGGGAAACCCACGTTGTTCGCCACCGTACAGTGCTCGACATGGACATACGCACGCCCGTTGGCGGTGATGATACCGTGCTCCACCGTCGCGGCACTCGCCGGATCGCTCGGGTTGGACAGCGTATAGTCTGCCGTATTATTACGAATCACGCAGTTAACCATCATCAACTCGGCATAACAGATCTCGCCATCGGCTTTCGGCCATTCGCCATTCACATAGACCGCCACACCTTTTGGTGACGAACAGTTGGTAATCACACAGTTACGCAACTGGTTTCCCATCATGTTAATACGCTTAGCCTGAGGTGTCGTACTGTTATTCATCAGCAGACCGCCGCCGGCATTCGCCGACAAACTCTGATCCACATCGTGCGTATTCGCATCACTCAACGTGAAACCGTCCACGATGCTATGCTCTGTATTGATCATCGCCACCACGTGCGCCGAGTTATTGGCAAAGCCTTTTGAACCGCTCACACCGGTGATATTCGCCGAGATAATGGTCTTGGTTGTTCGAGGGTTACGTCCCTCGGTGTCCGTGCCCGTCAACGAACCCGGATAACCGCCGTACAGACGCATGTGGCTCTCCACACGCAATGCGGCCGTACGGATGTTACGGTCCAGATAGTTACCAGGCCCCACCGTCGTCACCGTTCCCTCTTTGACGAGGAACTGCACATGGTCATAGCGCACCGAGTCACCTGTCGGTTGGAGGTTATCATCAAACTCAGGCAACCAATAATGGTGATTATCATGCTCATCGTCCTTGAGGTATCTGCGGAAATAGGAAATCGCCTCGCCCAAGTCTCGCGCCGGCGTATCCCATGAGTTACCCTCATGGGTCTGCGGCACGAACTGACCGATCGAGTCATAGACACCCTTACGTTTCGGGTCAATGAACAGCGTCGGGATCAAACTGTCGGGATGGTGCAGCAAGGCCTGGCGGCCTTCTACGCCCTGCGGCGGCATCAGCACATACGTGATCGGATCCGGCTTACGCACCAACGCACCCAAAGTCGATACCGGCTCGTATGGGTTCGTTACCACACCATAATCCGTGTGCGCATGCTGCAGATACCACGATACATCCTTCATCGCCGCATTCCACTGGACACCCTTCTGGTCCAAGGCCGAATAGGTCGTCAAGTGCCATAGACGCGGACCCGGGATCTGAACCGGATAGATATGCTGGAATACTCCGGGGCCATACAGACCCACGTTATGCTCCTCGTCCGATACATTATAATTGATACTATCCCACTTATTCGGATCCACCGTCGGCTTGAAGAAACAGCAGAAGTTACCCGTCGAACCTTTCGTCGGCATATTGTTCTTCTCGAGCGAGAAGACCAACTCCTTCGTCACACCGGTCCAGTCGGATATATCATGATTCATGAACGCCGTATGGTAAACGAAGATTTCGAAGCCTGCGGCAGCAGCTCCTGTTTTCTGACGCACGGAGGCAAACTGAATATCATTGTTTGCATCGCATCGGTTGCCCCAGAAGACCGAGTTGAAGATCATACCACAGTTACGGATATAGACACCTCCCGAACGACCGTGCCGGCGACCGTAATAGGTCACATCAGGACCGCAACAGTCATTTCCCGTCACCGTACAGTGGTTGACCGTACCGCCTTCGGCCAGGTAGATACCGCCGCCCTCGGCGTTCGCGGTATTATTATTGATCACGCAGGCCGTTGCAAAAGGAGTACAGTTACTGATTGTATCAATTGCCGCTACCCCGGTCGTCGGATATTCGTCGCTCACATGATTGATCATCAGACCACCGCCGCAACGCGCCGCACAACTCGAGATATGACTATGACCGATCGAACCGCCATGGTCGATACATACACCGCCTCCATAACCTTGTACCACACCCACACCGGCAGACTGGCAGGTAATGATATAGCAGAACTCTATCTCACCACCGCCATCGCAATAGATACCACCACCTCGCATCGTTGCACAGCAGCGCTCCACCGTACAGTTGCGCAACTGCGCGTTGCCTACCATATATACACCACCGCCATACGCCGTATGCTCGCGTATGATAGTGTTGCGGCTCGATGCATTACCCGACGAGATGACACATCCGTCCAGCGAAGCAGGGTGATCCAATGGTTTAAAGTGATCCTTGAGCCCATCATCGGACACAGGATACTTGCCGTTCGTAGCGAACCATACGACGTGATACGAACTGGCAGGGAAAGCCGTGTTATAGCGCCCGCGAGTAGGGTCAAACTCAAACGTGGGCTTGCCCGACGAGTGGTTTCCGGATAAGATCGTTTTGTGCCGTAAATCCCATTGCGAGGCGATTTCTGTACCGGAAGTGGTACCGATACCGGAAGGATCAGACCAGTTCTCGCTCACTTTCTTGCCGTTCGACATGATACGGTCGCCCGGCTTGGATTCCGGTGCATCGGGGTTAAATCCGCCATAGACGTGGATGCCGGCATAAATCTTGAACGAAGTATTAAGCATCGAACCTCCAACACTCTCCGTAGATTCGGTAGGCGTATATGTACCCGCTGCGATATAAACCGAACCGGACGTCAAGTGGTAGGTTTGCATATATTCGTGCAGGTCGTTGATGGCATCCTGCACGCGGTTTTTCGCCGTTGCCCAGGACCTACCGTTATTGCTATATGCGCCATCCGGATGGACATAACGAATCGTATCCGTCTGCGCATGCATTAGCACACACATACAGGCGGACAATATTGTTAATATATAGCGTTTGGTTCTCAACTGTCTATCGTCTTTGTTTCCGATTTATTCTCCAACTGCGAGGAGATATTAAAATTAGCCCGTAACCACGGTACGAAGGGCGAATCCGTATTGATACGCAGGTTCAGCGTCGGCTTGTATTTATTTCCGCTCGTATTGGTCTGCATCTCCATTTGTAAGGGAAAATAATCTCCCGGGGTACTTCCTACCGTATAGGGTATGGTATAGAAATATGCCCGTCCTTCCCACCATAATCCTTCATCTGACGGCCGTATCAGGCGCACGGTATCGCCCGCTGTCAAAGGTTGTGTGGCTACCACGTTCTCCATCGGTTTGAAGCAGTAGGCATTGCCTGTGAACAGGTTACAGGCCGCCATATTCGTCAAGCGGATACCGTTCGCAGGCGTCACTTTGTCAATTCGTTTATTCTCATCCACATTCCATGTGATATCCACCTTCGCCGCTACGTGATAGAGCATCAATTTAATATGCGGCACTTTCTGATATGTGCTATTGAACGATCCGTAATACGCGCCCGACGTCTCATAATTATAGGGTGTGGAATAGATATTGGGCAGGTTGGCCTTGGTGGCGGAATCGGCCGTAGAGAACTTAAGATTCCTCACCTGGTCTGCTGTCGTGATGGATGCGAACGGCGTATTGAATACCAACTCATTGGGCGATGCGATAGCTAAGACCTCACCCGCAAATTTCTCCGAAGCCAAGAGCAGATCTACCTCCGCGTTATACTC
>Ga0247610_10002069_pt1 | contig 23798 bp, 15 predicted proteins | sample 174DNAGHGhighgp2_FD_193483 | JGI IMG/M metagenome (GOLD analysis project Ga0247610, IMG submission 193483) | Sheep rumen microbial communities from Palmerston North, Manawatu-Wanganui, New Zealand - 1742 DNA GHGhigh gp2 | ecosystem: Host-associated > Mammals > Digestive system > Stomach > Rumen...
AACAGAAGTAGCGATAAATGCACGATAATAATACCGTACATTTATCGCTACACTTTTCAGGGCGTTTTCTACACCTGAGCCTATTTCTTAAAGATGGTTTTGTATGAATTCAGGTCGGCCTCAGAGTAACAGTGTGCCTGTCACCGTGTGACTTAAATTCACAGCATTATGAGCAAATAATTGCTCAAATACTTGTGAAGAACAAAGATTATGACTATTTTTGCAAGACAATAATGATGATGATGAAGAAATACGTAGTGAAGATAGTAGTGCTTGTGGCTGTGATAGTTTTTGCAGCATGCAGCACGCTGACGCCGGCACAGAAGGCGGAGCGGAGAGCGAAAGTGGAACAGGCTGTGAACCAGGCGTTGGAGGAACGCGAGTATAAAATAGACATCGACATGATGTATCCCAGAAGTGGACAGGCGAGGAATGTCACGTCGGACTACTCGTTGCAGGTCAAGGGCGATAGCGTGTATTCGTACCTACCCTATTTCGGCAGGGCCTACAATATACCCTATGGTGGCGGAAAAGGCCTGAACTTCAAGTCGCCCATCACAAATTACAAGTCGGAGAAGGACCAGAAAGGGACGACGTTCATCTACTTCAACGTGAACAACGATGAGGATTACATGGAGTTTAAGCTCGAAGTGTTTGACAATGGCAACGCTTCCATCGACCTGACGCCCCGCGAACGTGAACCTATCAGCTTCAGCGGTAAACTGGATTTAGTACACACTCAGTAACAGTGTGCCTTTCAGCATGTGACACTCAATAATAGTTATTTGAACACATAAAAATAAGAAAGACCATTTGGTTGGTCCGATTTTTTTTTGTACCTTTGTCGCCTAAAAATAAGGTATAAAGAAAATGGCAGAAACAAGCAACAGCATTTTGCAGAAACTGGACGGACTGGAGGCCAGATTTGAGGAGGTATCGACGCTGATTACCGACCCCGACGTGATAGCCGACCAGCAGCGTTTCGTGAAACTGACGAAGGAATACAAGGATTTGGGCGACATCATGGATGCCCGTAAACGATACATCGCCTGTCTGAACAGCATCAGCGAGGCGAAGGATATTCTGGCTAACGAGAGCGATCCGGAAATGAAGGAGATGGCTCGCGAGGAACTGGCTGAAAACGAGGAGCTGCAGCCTAAGCTGGAGGAGGAAATCAAGATAGCGCTGATTCCGAAAGACCCTGAGGATGCGAAGAACGTGCAGATGGAGATACGTGCCGGAACGGGTGGCGACGAGGCTTGCCTGTTTGCGGGCGACCTGTTTAAGATGTATAAGAGCTACTGCGACTCGAAGGGTTGGCAGCTCTCCATCACCAGCGTATCGGAAGGTGCCGTGGGTGGCTATAAGGAGATAGATTTTGCCGTCTCAGGTGCTGATGTGTATGGCACGCTGAAATACGAATCGGGCGTACACCGCGTGCAGCGCGTGCCTGCTACAGAGACGCAGGGCCGCATGCACACCTCGGCTGCCACGGTGGCCGTACTGCCCGAGGCTGACAAGTTTGAGGTGCACGTGAACGAGGGTGAAATCAAATGGGATACCTTCCGAAGCTCGGGTGCCGGTGGTCAGAACGTGAACAAGGTGGAATCGGGCGTGCGTCTGCGCTATATGTGGAAGAATCCGAATACGGGCGAGACGGAGGAGATCCTGATTGAGTGTACCGAGACGCGTGACCAGCCGAAGAACAAAGAGCGTGCCTTGAGTCGACTCTATACCTTCATCTACGACAAGGAGCATCAGAAGTATATGGACGATATTGCAAGTCGCCGCAAGAGCCTGGTTTCGACGGGTGACCGAAGCGCAAAGATTCGTACCTACAACTTCCCACAGGGTCGAGTTACGGACCATCGCATCGGTTATACGACGCACGACCTGCAAGGTTTCCTCGGCGGTGATATACAGGCCATGATTGATGCGCTGACTGTGGCTGAGAATGCAGAACGAATGAAAGAATCAGAATTATGAACAAACAAGAACTTATACAGCAGATTAAGGAGAAGCAGTCGTTTCTCTGCGTCGGTCTGGATACCGACATCAACAAGATTCCACAGTGTATCATCGACGAGGCAAAGGAAAAGGACGGCGACGACTACATCTTCCGCGCCTTGTGCGAGTTTAATGCCCTGATTATCGATGCCACAGCCCCCTACTGTGTAGCCTACAAGCCCAATCTGGCTTTCTACGAGGCTTACGGAGTAGATGGCATTCTGGCTTTCGAAGCCACCATCGACTACTTGAAAGAGGAATACCCCAACCACTTCATCATCGCAGATGCGAAGCGTGGCGACATCGGTAACACGTCAAAAATGTATGCCAAGACGTTCTTCGAGCAGTACGACGTGGATGCGCTGACCGTTGCTCCCTATATGGGCGAAGACTCGGTGACGCCATTTCTGGGTTACGACGACAAGTGGGTTATCCTGTTGGCGCTGACCTCAAACAAGGGTTCGCACGACTTCCAGCTGACGGAAGACAAAAATGGCGAGCGTCTGTTCGAGAAAGTGCTGAAGCAGAGCCAGCAATGGGGCAACGACGAGAACATGATGTATGTTGTCGGAGCGACTCAAGGCCAGATGTTCGAGGATATCCGCAAGGTGGCTCCCAACCACTTCCTGCTGGTTCCTGGCGTTGGAGCACAGGGAGGCAGTCTGGAAGAGGTCTGCCGATATGGTATGACAAAGGATTGCGGTCTGCTGGTCAACTCATCGCGAGGCATCATCTACGCTTCGAGTGGCGAGGACTTCGCTGAGGTGGCAGCCGAGAAAGCTAAGGAGCTGCAACAACAGATGGCTGAAGAACTAAAGAAGGCGGGAATTTAATCATCCCGCCTTTCTTTTTTTATCCAAAACTCTCGCTTATTTCGTTACGCGAATCCAGTCGGCATCCAGCCAACCACGGTCTACCTTCGGATTGGTCTCTACAGAGACGAAACCGAACTTGGCACCAATCCACTTGCCTTGCTTCATCTGGTATTCAGAACCACAGTCCTTGAATTTCTTGCCGTTCTGACTCCAGGCGAAGCTGACCTTCGGATTGCCGCCATGAGCCTGACCGGCCTCGGCATTCCTGACTTTCAATTGCAGATAGATATCCTCATGGATACCTGGCTTGTAGTCGATCTTATCCTCAGCAGTAGGCTTCAGCGTAGCGACGAGCTCTTCCTGATGCGCCTTTCCGCGATCAGCATCCTGACAGCTAAGGATAAGTAGCTGGAACTCCTTCCCTACTCGCTTGACCACCAGCGCCTGATAGTTATGACCCATCATGATGACTCCGCCCATCTGTCCGTCGGCCTTCGACGTGAAACGCAGTTTGGCTGTCACCGTGAACTCGTCGGCAGGAGTCTTCTGCAGGAACAGGTTAGGAACCTCCCAGAAATTCTTCCAACCGTCAGAGAGCTTATACGTATAGATGCGCATGGTGCCGAAGGCGGTGGGTACACCGAACTTCTCGTCGTAATTGGCATGCCACTCCCACTGTTTTCCGATGACAGGAGCGTTGAACTCATCGCTTTCCACCGGATTGACGATGACGCTGGAACTGCTCTGAGGTTTCTTGTAGGTAGTCACAGGCTCGCCCTTCTTACCCATGACGGGCCAACCCGTAGACCAATCAACGGGATTCAGATGAACCACACGACCGTAGGCCTCCTTGTCCTGGAAGTGGACGAACCAGTCTTCACCATATTTAGTATGTACCCAGCCGCCTTGGTGAGGGCCGTTAATGTTGGTCTTGCCCTGCGCTAAAACGATCTTGTGCTCGTAAGGTCCGTAAGGCGACTTGGAACGCATGGCCAGCTGGAAACCCTCGGGAACACCGCCCGCAGGACACATAATCCAATACCAGCCGTCGCGCTTGTAGAACTTAGGACCCTCGCAGGTGCGATTCGCTGTGCCATTACCGTCGAACACGATGACGGGCTGGCCAATAGGACGGGTACCGTCTGCAGACATCTCACGAACGGTGAGCACAGAGGCAAACTTAGAACGTGAGTTGGCCCAGCCGTTGACCAGATAGCAGCGACCATCGTCGTCCCAAAGCGGTGTGGTATCAATATAACCCTTACCAGCGATGACGCAGACGGGTGCCTCCCATTCACCCTCAGGATGCTGAGTCTTCACCATATATACGCCATAATCGGGATCGCCCCAATAGATGTAATACCAACCGTTGTGGAAGCGGATGCTGGGAGCCCAGACGCCGGCACCATGCTGCGGAGAACTGAAGTGCTGCACCTTCTCGGCATCGCCAGTATAGAGCTCTTTCAGGGCATAGCCAACGATTTCCCAGTTGACGAGGTCCTTGGAGTGAAGGATAGGCAGACCAGGGGCGCACTGGAACGAAGAAGCCGTCATGTAATAGTCTTCACCAGAGGCGCCTACGCAGACATCGGGGTCGGAGTAGTCGGCATTGATGACAGGATTGGTATAGGTGCCGTCTCCATTGTCGGGCGACCATACCTGCGATTTGTACTGGGCACTGGCGGTAAGCGCACAGAGTGCCACGATAGAAAGAAGTGTTTTCCTCATAGTTTGTTTATCTTTAGTTTGTAATGATCTGTCAATTCTATTCGCATCACCTTGACTACTTCATCGTCGTCGGGCGTCAGCGAGAGGGCGACGTGGCCCATCGTGCGACGGAGGTTGATTTCGACGCAAGGATGGAGAAATCCATCCTTAATAATCATCATGTCGATACCAAAGGGACCGGAGTAAGTACCGAGGTCGAGATTGGAGATAATCTTTTGCTTTATCTCGTCCAACCAAACAACTGGGATATAGCGACTTATTATTTCTCGCTTAGCACGCTCCGTTGCTAAGATGTTACCCACATAGGCACCATTCTGCGTATGGAATAGCGACAGGCCTTCGTAGGTGATATGACCCTCTCCGTCAGCGCTGAACTCCATACCGAAGTCCTTTACCTTGTTGTAGTAGGGTTCGACCATCACGCAGCATTGACGCTCAACCAGGTTACGGAACCAGCCCGCCTGAAGACTGAATGGTGTACGCTCTTTTGATAAGAAACGCAGCCCTCGCCCACTCGACGACCAAGGGGCTTTCATCACTACCTGACCATAACGGGCAAGCAGCTCTTCGACCTCAGTGGCCTCGCGACACTCATAGGCTTCGCCTACGGTATAATCGGTCTGCAACAGGGGTAACAGGCGGGCAGCCGTACGGCGATGCGACAGCTGACGAATGTGCGCCAACTGGTCGTCGGTAGGTAACAACGATGCGTCGCAACCCTTACGTTTCAGTTCGGCTCGTAAAGCCTTGTCCCACCCCCACGGGCTAATATCATCAACCTTTGTGGGCGAGGCTACAAAAGTGCGCTGGACGGGTTTACGCATCACCCGTCGGAAGGCTTTTTGGGCGTACTCCACATGGTCCACGTATATCGCGTCGTCCTCCTTAGCCCAAAGGGCTGGCAGGAAGCCCAAGTCGGCCCTCAGCTGGCGTCCGGCATGGGGAGCCGTGAAATTAGCCAGATCGGAAGCCAAGGCGATATCGTGTTCTGGATTGAAAATGTGTAGCGTCGCCATCGGAGGTTATACGGGTAAAGTGAATACGAAACGAGCTCCAGAAGTGTAAGTAGTATCGAGCTTGATGTCGCCACCCAGACGACGAGCGATAGAACGGGCTACGGTTAGACCGATTCCCGTACCATTATAATACTCGTCAAGCTGAACGAACTCATCAAAGATGCGCTCTGACTCAGAGGGGAGAACACCAATACCTGTATCTTCGACAGTGAAGACCACATGATTGTCGACAAGGGCAATGCGCAGAACGGCTCGTTGGTTGTTGACGAATTCGCCCTGTTGCTGCTTCGCCTCTGCAGGTGCCGTAAACTTACGCGCATTATCGAGCAAGAGCGAGAGGGCACGGACGGCTGCACTGTGGTTCGTGGCAAGTGTCAAATCCTTCATGTCGGCCGACTCTTCCACCGTAAAAGTCAGGTGAGCAGCCAGGCGAATGCCAGAGATATCGATGGCGTCAGTAGCTATCTGCAAAGCGCTAATGGTATCGCTCTTCTCAATAACGGTCTGACTCTTGACATCGGAGAGCTCAAGCATCTTATTGACTAGATTGGTGATGCGATTGGTGTTGTCAATAATCTGTCGGCGAACATCAGCCATCTCCTCATCATCGAGTTGAACATTAGGCGAAGTGATGACCTGCGTAAAACCTGAGAGGATATTGAGTGGCGTACGGATTTCATGGGAGATCTGCTGGATGAAGTCACTCTTCATGCGCGATGACTCCTCGGCACGCGCATTGGCTATCTCCAGATGATGATAGGCCGTCTCCAGACGACGGGCTGCACGATGGCGGAAGTAGATGAAGAGCACGAAACCGAAGACGACAAGTACCAGGGTGATGACAGTTGTCAGGAAGCGCTGGTGCGACAGGCTGGCCTGCTGCTCCATAATCTCCGTCTCCTTAAGCTGCGTGTCGTAGATGGTAGCCAGTTCGAGAGCGTCGTTCTTGCGTTCCCAGACGATAGCTGAGTCGAGCAAGTTGGAAATCCACTTACCCGTGCTGATGGCTGAGTCCTGACGATGGGCTCCTACCTCTGCACGGAATTTGGGTAAGAGATAAGCGGTGACAATATCGAACGTAATCCTGATGTCGTAACGATTGATTTGCTTCTCAAGCACCTTGTATTTATCAGCAGCTTCAGTCCAACGGTGGGCAGCCATCAGATATTTGGCAGACTCCAGCTGACCGTCGCCCGTCTTGGCATATTGCGTACGCTCAGCCATCTGATAGGCACGTTCTGCCTCAGCGTTACGATTCAAGCCCAACAGCACACAAGCCTTATAGAGATTAAGACGTGCCGACTGCTTGTCGAGATAAGCATCGTCGGCCATAGGATGCTGACGATAACGCAACAGCAAGCTGTCGAAACGGTCTAACCACTCGAACGCTTCCTGGAAATGGCTGGTCTGAATATAGGCATCGGTAATGGTGATGATTCCCACAATAGAACTAGTGTAATTTGATATCTCATCATTGGCATCAATTACCTGCAGATAACACTGATAAGCATCGTTATAGCTAATGGCTGCATCCTTGGTATTACCGAGCTTCAGTTGGCAATTGCCAATGAAGGTAAGCAGGTTGGCATAGTCTGTATTCTGGGTGTACTGCTTCTCGTTGAGCAGCTTGATAGCAGGCATGGCCACTCGCATCGTAGCCTCATAGTCGTACTTGATATAGAGCAGACCCGCCAGGCGGTTGGCCGACTTCGAGTAATACTCGAGATCTTCGGCATTTTCGATATTGCGTGCAACAGCTTGTTTCCACTCGACTTCCGCCTGACGCATCCTACGCAAGCGAGAGTAAGCATAACCGCGCCAATAATAGGCCTTCATGTCAGAGAGTGCTCCCGTCTGCTGATGCAGGTCGGCCAGCGAGACGATACGTTCGTAGTCGTGCAACTTATACGCCACATTGATGAGGCTATCGGCCTCGGAACTGCGCAGACCTACCTGCTTATGCTCTTGGCACGACGAAAGTGCAGCGAATATCACTACGAAAACGAGGAGGAAACGAGTAATATGGTAACGTTTTTGTTTCATAAGCTATGGGTTATTTCACGTGGATACACATCATAGTCAAGTCATCGTTCGGCTCAGCTCCACCGCGATGTTGAAGAACGGAACCAGACAATGTCTCGATGACCTGACGGGCGTTATCGAAATGGGTCTCGCGAAGGATATGGAGCAGATGGTCGTCGCCAAACTGAACGAGTTGACTGTTCTCGGCCTCGTTCAATCCGTCAGTATAGATAAACAGCGGATGGTCCTTGATACTCTCTATCTCCTCGCCAACAAACTGAAAATCGGGCCAGAGACCAATTGGCGCATTGGACTCCATATCGAGGAAGTGGCCGTGATCGGCATCACCACCGATGACGGGAGGATTATGACCAGCATTGCAGAACGAGAGATGGCCCGTCGTGAGATCAATCAGTCCAAGGAAGAATGTCACGAACATGCCGCTATCGTTGTTATCTCCTATCAGCGTATCGTTCATGCGGGTGCATATCTCGGCAGGCTGCATGCCTTGTGAGGCCAGGGTGCGGAACAGACTGGTAGCCTGCGCCATAAACAGCGAGGCAGGCACTCCCTTGCCCGACACGTCGCCTACACAGAAATAGAGGTGGTCGTCCTGCAACAGATAGCCGTAAAGGTCGCCACCAACCTCACGGGCAGGTGCCATCGACGCATACATATCGAGACCGTCGCGAACGGGGAATTCTCTAGGAACCATTGACATCTGAATGTCGCGGGCAATCTGCAGTTCGCCCTCGATACGCTCCTGGGCAGCTTTCATCTTACCCAGACGGCGGGCTGCATTCTGACGCATCTGCGTGTAGATGATAAAGAAGATGACAACAAGAACAAGCAGAACGGCAAACCATTTGAACTGCTGCTGCGAAAGCTCGGTCTGCTGCTGGGCTATCTGCTCTTCCTTCTGTTGCGTCTCGTAGATCACAGCCAACTCCTCGGCATCACGACGGTGCTGGTTGTCCTTGACCGTATCGAGAAGATTGATGATACGCTCAGCGGTCTTCAAGGCTTCGTCCTTACGACCCGTCTTCACGAAAGCCTTAAACGTGGTCGATGGACTTTCGATGAGGTAGTCGATGCTAGGTGTGATACCCTCTGCTACCTCGGAGGAGTCAATCTTCAGCTGGATACTCAACAGTTTTTCCCACTGTTCGGTCACTTCCAGGAAAAAGGCCTGATCATAGATTCCGGAATAGGACTTGGCATAATCGGTAGCCAGGAACTGTTCATATGCAGCCAGTCCCTCCTCGCGATGACCTGTATTGTAGAGAACCACAGCTTTGTTGCTCAGCACCATTGCATAATAGTTCTCATAGCTCTTCATATTAAAATCGGTAGCGGACAAGCGAGCCATCGCCTGCTCCATCATATTCATCCAAGGAACGGCCTTCTCGAATTCGCGACGATTCAGATAGCTGTTGATGATATTGCTGGCAATGAGGAAACACGACTCCTGGAGATCGCTGTTGTCTGGATGTGCCTGCGCCAATCGCTCGGCATATTCGCGGGCTTCGTTCTGGTTGCGTGCGGCTTCCTCGATATTACCCAATTTCAGCATCGTATTACCAATAGACGACAAAAAGCTTGCAGCCCACATCTGACCACTAACCGTCGTATCGTTGCGGGCTACCTCATAGCCCTTAGTGGCGGTAGTGACAGCATCTTCGAAATTCGAGATATTTTGGGACATCGTATATAGTCCCTGCATAGCCTTATAATAATACTCAAGGTCGTTCTTCAGGAAATAGTCAGTAGAAAGGGCTTTCTTATAGTAGAGGGCTGCCGTGCGGGGCTTCTGCATGTCATAATAATGTTCGCCACGCCAGTATTCAGCTTCAGGCGAAGAGATGGCTCCGGTTTCCTCCAAGCTATCGACTACTGCAAAGTAATTCGGAGCATGTTGGCCACCCAAATCGATAAGCAGGTTCCTATTTTCAACCAGCTTTTCACGTTGTAACGTGTTCTTTTCCGAATTAGGCGCGGTCTTGACTTGTCCACAAGACACAAGGGTAGCTAACAGGAGCAGTGCGGCGGCAGGTGTCATCGGACGACGATGACGCGAAATGAAAATCCAAAGAGGAGAAAGCATGATGACTATCGAAACAACCATTAATAATACTAGCAACCAAGCAAATAGATAGTAACTCTTCATCAGCACGAATTCGGGACACACCAAGGCGAGGCTCCAACCCGTACGACCAAAAGGCATGTAGAACACATGGCTCTGCACACCTTCGAACAGAAGTCGCTGATGACCGGTCTCACCACTTATCATGGCGCGACCGAGACGCATCAGTTCCGGATCATTGTTCTCAAGCGTAGGCGTCAGAATGGTCTCAGTAAGCAGGCGTGCACTGTCGGGATGAACAATATAGGTTCCTCCGCGCCCTAAGAGCATACAATAAGATTGAGGAAAGGGATGCTGAGAGAGAATAACATTGGACAGCTGCTTCAGAGGGATATCGGCAGAGAGGACACCGATGACCTCGCCTTTACTGTCGTAAAGGGGCTGACAGTAGGAGGTCATGATTTCCTTGACGATAATACCGTCAGTATTGTATTCGGCATAGGGCTCAATCCAGTATTTCTTGTTCAGATGACGGGGTATCAGATACCAGTCCATACAAAAGTACTGGTAGCCATCGTCACCCTCCTGTTCGGTCAAAATACTATCTCCCCGATTATAGGAATAGGCAGAGAAGTACTTACCCTTCTGGCGAAAGTAATAGGGTTCGAAAGAGATACTACAGCCCTTCATAACAGGATTGTCCTGCAGAATCTCACGGCTATAGGTAAACATCTGATCGGGGTCGTCCAGATGGTGTTCGATGAGCGGGATATAACCATCGGCTGCCGTCTGTATCTGGTTAACCATCACAAAGGCATCGCGGACCACAGCTTTTAGCGAGGTAACAGCTTTGTCCATGGTTTTCTGCTGGACATAGGAACGACCGTAGTATAACGCGGTGCCAAAAGCAATAGTCAACAAAGCACCAATAATCATCAGTAACCATTGGTAACGTTGACGGATATGCTTAAGTCTGTTCATAATGCGCTCTTAGTGATTTCCCATTAACTCGTTGTATGACACTTCACGACGGATGATACCACAATCGAATAGCAGCCGACTCGCTTTATTCACCATATCAGCACGCACACGAAACTCTCGTTGCTTAGAGTCTCGATCAACCTGCAAGCGAAGAATCTCGCGTAGCATTAGTTTCTGCTTCACCCGATTGGTGGAGATATTGTGCTTCTTGACATATTTCATCACAATCTCCAAAGCCTCTTCTGGATGGGAAGCCGTCCACTCCCACCCTCTTCGGGAAGCCATAGCAAACTTGGAAATCGCACTGCGATGGGTCAGGAAATAGTCGCGCTTCACATAGACGCCATTCTCCTGAATGTTATAGTCATGTTCGCTGAATCGATAGAGGTACTCCTCTGGCATCTGGAAACCGGCCTGCTGCAATTCAATGAATTCGTTATAGCTCACGACCATCGTCGCATCGACAGCTCCGGAAAGGAACACGTTGATACCGCTGGAAAACGGTATCCAATTGTAATTCAAGCCTTCCTTCTTGCTCATGCACATCAACAAGTAGTTGGGGTTGGAGTTAAAGATAGAAACCTTCTTGCCCTTCATCTGCATGGGGTTCATACACCAACGAGAAACGAGGATGTTGCTGCTGTTCATCGAGTCCTGGAAGATATTCACCAAGGGAATACCCTGCGAAATGAAGTCAATAGCCGATAGCATAGAGAATATGGCTGCATCGCACTGGTCGGTCTGTAGACGCTGGAAAGCAGAACTGGTAAGCGTCGGGTGCTGGATGACGACATCAAGCCCCAAATCCTTGTAGAAACCTTTCTCCTTGGCCACATAGTAGCCTGCAAATTCTGCCTGTGCAGTCCATACTGTGGTAAATACCAATTTCTCGGCATTTACCGCGGTCGGCAGCAGAAGCAGCAATGCTATTATCATGCGAAGCTTTTCTCTCATTTTAATGGCGTTGAGGTTTCTGCTGCAAAGATACAATTATTATTTCAAAAAAGGATAAAAATTATGAATAATCTTTTAAAACAACCGCAATTTATTCGTTCAGGACGCCACAATGAGGGCAATGGCCTTTCTGACGGAGGTATCGCCCACAATGACCACACTGATATTGACGACGTGAAAAATGGAGAAAACGACGTAAGGAAAAATAGACATATACGACCAGCAACAGATAGCCGATGTAAGAGAGTGTGGACAGGCTGAACACCACATAATCGACGGCACAGACGGCCACCAATCCAACCAGATAGAGTAATGCTTCGACAGGAGGCAGATGGCGACGGACATCGTCTACCGCAGCAACAGAAACAATGATGATTGCCCACACAAAGGAAATAAATATAGCTAGATACCAAGGGAGGGCAAAGGGATTGAGCGAGGGGTGATAGTAGAAGTGACGCCACGACTCAGCTCCAAACATCTGAATGCTGGCATAAATCGTAGCTGAGGTAGCGATGAGCAGACAGAGTAAGGTGGGATAAGGCGAATGAATATCGTTGAAATGGACGATATAGGCATTACGACGCATCAGTCGACGCAAGGCATAAAGGGCAGCAGCAAGGACGCAGAAGGCGAGGAAAAGCAACAGGTGATTGTTGGTAAAGAGATCGATAAACTGCGATATCGGATCGTCGGGCGATACCCCATCAAGCAATTCACTCTCACGAATCCACCCTTGGGTAATCTGATCGCGCGCCACCTTCACCCAAACAGAATCAATCGTATCGCTGGGTACGGTGCGAATCTCGGCTACCACAATGCGTTCGCCACGTACAACATAAAGTGTATCGAAGGCCATTCCAGGCAAGGCATCAGATAACGGCAGCTGCGATGCTTTGACGATAAAATTATAGTTCTGCGAGTAATGATGCGTGGTAGAGAAAGAGATGGAGTCGATCTGATGCTTTGTGAGATCCCATGCGTCAGGAGTCTGCTGGCCGTGATTGTAACAAGCAGAAAGCTGGAGCGCCAGGATTCCTAATATGAACAGTTTAATCAGCCGCATAGACATTCATTTGACATTGCTGACAGTTAAACTCCAAGCGGAAGCGACGACCATCGCCCAAACGGAGAAATAGAGGTTCGCGCCATGTGGGCTTTGCTCCTCCATGCTTGACACAACAGCCCAACGAGAATCGCAGGCAATGACGACACTGCATGAGGGGACGGCCGTCTGGACGAAGCTCATAGGCTGTAGGCTTCGAGACACCATAGAACTGGCAAGCCAGCTGATTAGAGATATTAGGATCGGTAGTAACCACCGGTCCACTATGTTCGCTAAAGGTGCGCGGCTCAGGATGCGAAGATTGCGTTTTCTGCATCATGGCGTCCACCCAACTGCGACGCAGGTCGGATAATAAACTACTGGGGATGAAGTAGTTAAATTCGGCAGGCTGAAGTATTACATCACTACACTCATAGATTGTACCACCTAGACGGGAAAGCTGACGTTGGATATTTTCACGCTGAGGTTTCTCCGCTTGCTGGTGTTCACAAGCAATAGAGACACTGGCACCCTCGCCACTAAGCATAAAGCCGTCGGCGGTGGGTTGCAGGCAGAGTGAGACAGCTATCTTACGCTGACTACTGGGACGAGAGAGTTGGCGTTCAAATTCCTGATCATTATTGCGGTAAAGGGCGATTCCCGGACGGAGCGATCGGGGCATCTGCTGGGGATACAGGCGATTGCCCTCAGCACGATTGACACGAAAGCCCTGAAGTTCACGATTGTTATCGATAAAGCAAAGGCCGTCGCCATTGGCAAAGGCAGCGGTACCTGCCACGTTGAACGAGTCGCGGCGCAACTCCTTGACGGTGCCCACAAACTCGCCTAATGCCTTTGGGGTGTCGGGTGAAAAAATGTCGGGTTTGCGACCTTGTAGAAAATAGGTGGTAAAGCCCCGATTGAAGGTCTTGCTCAGATTGGGTGTGAAGCTATAAGAACACTGACCTTTGGAGGAGCGCTGATATTCATCAGGGTGTTTGGCTATAAAGGCATTGAGACGCTGACTGTAGGCTGCTACTACATTTTTAACATAAACGACATCCTTCAGACGTCCCTCAATCTTAAAAGAGGTGGCACCTGCAAGTATCAGTTCGTCCAAATGTTCCGACTGATTTAGATCCTTAAGCGAAAGCAAATGACGCTGATGTTCCAACTCACGACCATCGGCATCAAGCAAATCGAATTTCATACGGCAGAACTGGGCACATGCCCCGCGATTGGCAGATCGACTAAAGCAATGTTGGGAGGCATAGCAAATGCCACTATAGCTGACGCATAAAGCACCGTGAACAAAGACTTCTAACTCGACATCGGGCACCTCTCGATGAATGGCAGCAATTTCCTGAGCGGACAACTCACGGGCCAATACCACCCGGCTAAAGCCCAACGAACGCAGCCAGCGAACCTTCTCTACAGTACGATTATCGGTCTGAGTGGAAGCGTGGAGCGTAAGATGAGAGGTGAGACGAAGCAAGGCCATATCCTGTACCAAGACAGCATCTACCCCAGCCTCTTGGAGTTGCTGAAGAAGTTGCTGGGTGGCAGAGAGCTCGTCGTCATAAATCAACGTATTGACGGTAACATAAACACGCGCCTCAAACTGATGAGCATACTGACAAAGCTGTCGGATGTCGTCAACGCTATTGCCTACGGCAGCACGGGCTCCGAAACGAGGAGCACCGATATAGACGGCATCTGCGCCATGATCGATGGCAGCTAGTCCGCATTCCAAATTTTTGGCTGGAGCCAGTAGCTCGAGACGTGTCATCACTCAATCTTGTTAATATCGAAGGGAGTCTCCTGATAGACGTAATAGTTAATCCAGTTGTTATACAGCAAGTTGGCATGGGCACGCCAGGTAACCATCGGTTTTTGGTCGGGATCATCGTTCCGATAGTAATGACGGGGCAATTCCACATCATCGCGAATGTCACGGTCGCGACGATACTCATGGTCCAGCGTATTGGGGGCGTACTCCAGATGACCTGTGATGAAGAATTCACGACCACCGCGCGCCATGACCATACTGACGCCACACTCGTCACTCTCGGCAATGAGCGTCAGGTTCGGATTCTTAAGGATATCCTCACGATGTAACTCCGTATGACGACTATGAGGCATCTGAAACTCATCATCAAAGCCTCGGAAAATGGGTAGTTGGGGCTCTAATGTATACTGAGGGAAGATGCCGAACATCTTCTTTTGCAACGGATATTTTGGAATACCATAGTGGAAGTAAAGACCTGCTTGAGCCGCCCAACATATATATAAGGTACTCGTCACGTGCGTGCGCGCCCATGTAAAGATTTCAGTCATCTCGTCCCAATAGGTGACGTCCTCGTATTCGAGTTGTTCGACAGGTGCACCCGTGATAATCATTCCATCATACTTCTCATTACGCATCGATTCAAAATCACGATAGAACATCATCATATGCTCGATAGGTGTATTCTTGGGGGTATGACTCTTCAGCTTCATGAAACTGATTTCCAACTGCAAGGGCGTATTGGACAACAGACGAATAAGATCTGTCTCTGTGGTAATCTTCAGCGGCATCAAATTGAGAATGACAATCTTCAGCGGACGGATATCCTGCATGTGTGCACGCGAATCGTCCATCACGAAGATATTCTCATGTTTCAACAACTCGATGGCTGGTAATTTATCTGGTAATCTTAATGGCATAATTAATTCTTAGTCTACTACATGAAACACACAGGTGGACACATTGTCATAGCCACCATTTTCAATAGCTGCCTCGCAAAGGTGATTGGCTGTACATCCTTCATTCAACAGTCGTTCTATAATATCGTCAGCGACCATATCATTCAACCCGTCGGAACAGAGCAGATAGGTGTCACCCGCAAGCATGTCGTCAGTGAAATCGAAGATATCGAGGTAAGAATTGTGGATGCCCGCGCCTATGCAGTTGGTAATCACGTTGGAGTGCTTTTGCTTTCCATCAACCATATTGTGGAGCGAATGGTCTGTAGTAATCTGCGTCAGTTTCCCGTCACGTAGACGATAGAGACGGCTGTCACCGCAGTTCATCCAATAGTATCTCCCGCCATAGTATAAAACACCAACAAGAGTAGTTCCCATTTCGAGTTTGGATTTGTCAACAAGCCCGCGTGAATTGATAATCTGATTGATGGATTTCAACCATTCCATCATCATCTCGTGGAATTCACCTGAAGCCAATCCTAAAGGAAGGTCATCGATGAAAAACTTCAAGTTAGAGAGGGTTTCTTCGCTGGCCACCTCGCCAGCCTGATGCCCACCCATTCCGTCTGCCAGAGCAATGACGAACCGATCGATGTTCTCTGTCATAAATTCGGTCTGATGGGCATCACTGCGTACAAACTTATCGTATGCCAGCACCATATCTTCGTTGTTACTCCTAACGCATCCAACACGGCTGGCAGCCGTTAATATGATTCTACTCATTCTTTTTAATTAATACTTACCTGTAAATTGATGTTAGCCAAAGTGACAATATCACCGCTCTTGATAGTCATAGGGACATCAGGCATCACTTCACGCTGATTGAGCTTCGTTCCATTCGACGAATGCTTGTCAATGATGCACCATCCGCTATCTGGCTTATAGATTAACTGGGCATGGACACCCGAAATATACATGTTACCTTCGAACAACTGGTGGTAGGGCCCTTGACGACGACCAATCACAGCTCCATTTACACCAACCATTCGGATATCAAGGGTTGGGTTATAGAGTGTGAGTGTAGGAATACCATTCTGTACAGGCATCTGGGAACCTTCAGGAGCACGACGGGATGTCTGCATCAGCGGCTGAGACGAAGGATTATCAGAGATGACTACTGAAGATTGATGGACAGACTGTTTGCGCTGTGACAGCAGCTCATCGACACTTATCATCAGCCCACCGCAATAGGTACAGCGGCGTCCCATACCGACACGTCCACAGTTACTGCAATAGACCAATTCTTGTCCACACTGGTCGCAGTAATGGGAGTCGTCCTCTATCTCTTCTTTACAACTTGGACATATGATCATAATTCTTCTTTAATATCTTCTGGCATTATCAATTGATAGGTCTCCTGCGTCACCTCACTCTGTGGAAGAGCGCTGACACGCATGGAGAGTTGCTGAATAGTTGCATCAAGCATATTACGCATTTCACGAGCATTGCCGAACGAATCGCTCTTGTTGATGACCTTGCGGCAGATGAGATCCATCAACTTGAACTCAGCCTCAGGTGACAACTTGTAGTTGTCCTTAGAGGCCATCTTCTTGTAGATTGCTAACAGTTCGTCCTCATTATAGTCATCAATATGCATCTTATGGCTGAAGCGGCTTGCCAATCCCGGATTGACAGCGAGGAAAGTCTCCATCTCATCACGATAACCAGCAGCTATCACAACGAACTTACCACGATCGTCCTCCATACGCTTCATCAACGTGTCAATAGCTTCCTTGCCATATTGGTCGTTCTCCGACGAGAGAGTATAGGCCTCATCGATGAACAGAATACCGCCCATCGCCTTGTCGCACATGTTGTTGACAATCTTAGGGGTCTCGCCCATATACTTACCTACAAGAGTAGCTCTACTGGCCTCAATGACACGACTAGTAGGCAGAATCTCCATAGCCTGTAGCACCTCGCCCATCTTGCGGGCTATTGAGGTCTTACCTGTACCCGGATTACCTGTCAGGATAAAGTTCATGGACATCTGCTGAACCTTGCCTGCTCCCATGGCTGCACGTTGTTTCATGAACATGCTCTGTACCGCCAAGCGACGAATCATGTTCTTCACAGAACGCATTCCGATGAAGTCGTCGAGCTCGTTGAGTACCTCGTCGAGCGGACGAGCCTGCTCACTCTGAGTCATTGGCAGATCGGCAGTCGTGATACGATACATATCCTCCTGGTGGAAGTTAGGATCATTAACCTGTTCAACCAAACGCTGGCTCTGACGCTCAACAGTCTGGTCGAAGATACGACGAGCCTCTCGGGCGTTACCGAAGTTCTTGTCACGACGCAGATAAAGTTGCTCAAACTGACGATGTACGGCACCACGCGTCTCCTCATCGACGGTAAAGTTCTTGCCTTTAGCCAGATTGATAAAAATCTCTGTCAGCTCGTCAGGCGTATAGTCTTCAAAATGAATGGTCTGTGTAAAGCGACTCTTCAATCCAGGATTGGTGTCTATGAAGTCATGCATCTGGTCGGTATAGCCGGCGACGATACAAATGAACTTGCCGCGATCGTCCTCCAAACGCTTCAACAAGGTATCAATAGCCTCAGCGCCAAAGCTGTCCTGATCGTTAGATTTCAGGGTATAGGCCTCATCGATAAACAGCACACCGCCCATCGCTGAATCAATCAGCTGGTTGGTCTTGATAGCCGTCTGACCCGAATAGCCTGCAACCAGTTTAGAGCGGTCTGCTTCAACCAACTGGCCTCTAGACAGAATGCCTAACGTGCGGAAAACATCGGCCATAATACGGGCCACCGTCGTCTTACCTGTACCAGGATTACCTGTGAAGACATAATGTTTCCCTTGGAAAGTATTGGTTTCGCCACGACGAATCTGCAAATTGAGGAAAGCTGCCAGATTGGAAATCTCCTTCTTGACAGCGGCCAATCCAACCATACCGTTAAGCTTAGCAAGACAATCAGTATAATCGACGGTTTGCGGTGCTTCGTAAGGTATGTCATCGACCATAATAGTCATGAGTTCGTCATTGGTAAGCGTCGAAATATCAACCTTCTGCAGACGCTCAGCCTGCTTAGCGCAGATCTTATCGAAGAGCTGACGCATGGTGCGCCCGTTGGCAAAGTCTTTCTCACGAGAATTGTAGAGCTCGGTGATCATCTTGAGTGTCAACTCTTTGGCATCAGCAGCAAACTGGTATTTCTTCTCACGGGCAAATACTTCCATGATCTGGAACAGCTGGTCGGGTGTGTAGTCGTCGATATTAAGGAAGTAGCTGAAACGGCTACGGAATCCGACATTGATGCGGAACAGGTTCTCCATCTCCGTACGATATCCTGCAGCTATGACAACGAACTTACCGCGATCATCCTCCATGCGTTTCATGAGTTGCTCTAACGCCTGAGCACCTTGGTTGTCGCGTTCGCCACTTTGACTGAGCGGGGCTAGCGTATAGGCCTCGTCGACAAACAGGATACCTCCTATGGCCTTGTCGCAAAGACGGTCTACAACCTTAGGTGTCTCACCTTGATAGGGACTCACCATCTTAGCGCGATCAACCTCAACGACATGACCGCTATCCAAATAGCCAATAGCTTCCAGGATTTCACCCAGTTTACGAGCTATCGTTGTTTTACCTGTGCCTGGATTACCCGTTAACACGATATGGATGCCCATCTTCTCCTGTTCGCCAAGACCGCGCTGAGCACGTTGCATGTTATTATGAACGGTGAAGGCTATCTCGCGAACGGCTTTCTTCACCTCGTCCATACCGATATAGCGGTCGAGATCGCTGAGAATATCGTCGAGAGAGCGCTCCTCTGGAACATAGCCTCGAATGTCCTGCTCCTCAACCATCACGGCATTGGTTCCCCGACTGATGAAAGAGGTAAAGATATCCTCAGCAGTCTTGATGGCTACATGAGCATAACCAAAGGTTTCGTCCTTGGTCTTCAGCTGATATTGGAAGAAACGCTGCAACTTATGCTCGGCTTCTGGAGTGTAGGCTGCAATACCATACTTCGTTCGCAACTCCATCTTACACATGTCGCATAACTCCTGATAGCCAGGTGTAGGCAGACGGAAAGTATACTTGAAACGATTCTGTGCAGCAGGATTGGCTACGAGGAAATCGTCCAGACCCTTGGGCAGGCCTGCCATGATGACAATAGGATTCTCATCCCACTTATCCATCTCGACAAACAGCTTATCGAGAGGGTTCACCTGATTAGAATAGCGATCAGGCAGCAGTTTCTGTACATTATCAAAGAAAAGGATACCTCCTTTCGCCTTCTTGACGTTGTCCTCCCACTTATCGACAAAGCGCTGATAGTCGACAGCATCGACCATCGTCAACTTGGGTTTCTCGATAATCTTATGCTGGTAGAAATAGTCTCGTATGATTTCCGACAAAGCAGTTTTACCGGTACCTGTTTCACCTATTATAATAGTATTAACACTCAGGCGGACCTTCATGATATCCTTGCGAGAGTGGAGATAGGTATAAGTATCGACCACTGTCTTTAGCTGTTTCTTCACCTCATCGAGCCCAACCATACGGTCAAGCACGTTCTGCGTAGATAGTGGCTGACCACACCATTTGCAGAACTTGGCTATCGATCGGTTTTCCTTATGACAATGCTCACAAACCATACTATTCTACATCCTTTTGTAATTGTTTGACTACCCCACTCGGATTAATCTTCACGTTATCCAAGTCAGGACGGCGATTCAGCAATTTGGGACTCATGACAATCAACTCCAACAAGAGCAATCCTATCATAATGCTCCACATGATGTAATGCAATACAGACTCGCCACTGATGGAGCGTATCTGATTGGTTACATCGTCGAGCATATTGAATTTTGAGCCCTTAAACTTAAACGACTTTTGCTTGAAGGTGTAATACAAAGGTTCCAGCAATGTCGACTTGATATCGTCTTCCATCACCTCATTGATAAGCTGATTGTCACTCTTTGAGTCGCCTCGGAAGTCTGTCATATGACAAATCAACATATATATTAAGGTGATGACGATGATTGCCGGGATAAACAGGCTGTAGTGCGACGTATTGACATACCTCAGCGCAAACACACTGATATAGGATGACAAGAATCCTAACAGACCCCACAGACAAGACAAGACAAAACCATAGCCTCGGAAGAAGGCTCGCATGCCCACGATAACCGCAGTCATACCACCTAACGGCAACGAGATGGTCAGGAAGGAGTGGTTTAGCACATAGTTTCTGTTCTCTATTCCCAACAAGAGGAGTAAACCAATCCACAAGCCACACAGCACATAGAAGACGATACGCCACATGTGCTCCTTAGCCTTTGCACGTTGATAGCCCGAACGCACTTCTTCGTACTTGCGAGCTGTTTCCTCCTTCGCATTGACATAGCGTTTGTAGAACTTTTGATTCTGGTCTATCTCACCTAGGTTCAATACCCACTCTTCCAATTTACGCTCATAGCTATAAGTCTCGCTGAAATCCTGATAAGGATCTTCGTGATAGAACACGGACATCCACTGGCTCAAAGATCCACGCTTAATCTCAGGCAACAAGGCAGGACGATGGGCTAACTTATCGAAATCAGTACCATTCTTCAACTCGGCACCGTCTTCTAGCATATAAGTAGGAATGGTTCCTAAGATACGGGCGAAACGATAGGCTGCCGTACGCAGGTCGTAGGCACATAGACGCTCACGATTCTCCTCACTCCTCAGATCGAAACAAGCACGTGCCTGACTCAGTTGTTCAAACCAACCGTGCAGCTGTGCGAAATAGGCAAAGCGACCTTCTGGATTTGCGTAATCGTCAACCTGTTCTGCATACTCTTCATCAGACAACTGCTGCCATGACTTCAGTTGTTCACACAAGATTTCTCCGACTTTGAAAGGTGTATCAGCATCCCGTAAGTCGTAGGCTGCGTCGCGATCGATATTGTATAACACCTTATAGCCTAACGAGCGTGTGGGCTTCTGACCTTGAGTCATGATACGCAGAGCCTCACAGGCCATTTTGTCCTCATGGCAATACATCCACGACAACAACCGACCATCGCTCAAGCTCTTCCACTCGTCTTCGGAACAGTTCTCATAGCCAAAGGAATGAACAATCTCCTGCATAGTCATTGAGGGGTATTTAGACAGGAAGGGGATATCCTTGTCTACCTCATAGACTGTCTTCAGGATAGCAATACGTGTATCGAACTTGCTGTCAGGTGCGAAATAGCTACGAATCCGATTGATGTCTGCCTTTGAATGAGATTCAACATACAGGAAGAAACTATCGTTGGGATTCTTCAAGGCCAGCGAATACTCCTCCTGATAGCTCAATACAGAGATTGCTGCACTATGAATATCATCGCAGAGATTGCCACGAACATCTTTATAAGGATAGGTAGCCTCCATCATATAAACAGAAGCCATCAGTCCTGCTTTCTGATCAACAGGATAGCGATTGACAACAATATCCTTGACAGCAGAACTGAGTTTCACGTTACCACATTGCTCCAGCCAGCCTGCTATACGTCCATTATACAAGTAGTTGATCGCCAAACGCTCATTATCTATCAATAGCGGAATCAGCTCATGGACATTATCGGCCACCAGATTCTGCTCTGGGTCAACGATGAAGCTGCGATACTTCAGCATGGGTGAAGACACATCAACCTTCACATCCTCGCCCAGGAACCAGCGTTCAACCTCATCATAACTCCAACGACTCTGCGGATTAACAGCGGTCAGGCCCTGAATAATCATCTTCACGCGATCGGGCAGTTCGTTGATATGAGGCAGACGGCCTTCGTTCTTCTTACGCATCATGACACGCTCATTCTGGTTCAGCGGATTCTCTCCCAGCCAAAGCGTCATGAGCGTAATACCAAGAGAATAGTAGTCGGCTGCAGGAGTAATCTCCACCTCTCCATCGATGACATCATTGTACATCTCAGGGGCAGCATATACTGGTGTACGAGCCTGAGTGGTACGATGCATACGCTCCTCACCCTCCATCACACTTGATATACCAAAGTCGCCCAAAACAACTTCCTTGTGAGCCTTGTCGCGGAAGAAATAGTTACTGGGTTTGATGTCCTTGTGAATGATGTTGTTATTGTGGCAATAGGCCAGTGCAGCAGCAGCCTGCAGAGCAATACGACGGAACTGGTTGAAGTTGCCATCGATATCGTAATCTGCCAACGTACCGCCCTGTAGATACTCCATCAACTCGTAATCACGATTCTTTCCGTCAACATAGGTTTTGCCATAATCGACAATTTTGACAACCATCTCCATGTTGAAGTTCTGGATGATGCGCATCAGCGTCTTCTTAATCGTGAAGTTGGGATAGTATATTTTCAATACCATCTGCCCTTCATCACCTTCTACCAAGTATACCTGCGCTTCACCCGAATTGTCACTAAGACACTTGATACCACGATAGAGACGACCTTTCAACATGAAGTCTCCCGTATTACTCTTGGCGTCGGAAGGAATGCTGCCTGGTCTTACCGTGATATCACTATCGACATTCGAGACTGTTGGTGCTTTATCCACACGAAGGGTGGCACCTGTATCTACAACTTTATCTGGTTTTCTTATGGTCTCGTCCATAAAGCTCTATTTGTCATCTTTAATTTCGTCAGTACTATTCTTTCCTAACACAACCCACTTTCCACCCATGTGAGGCTTGGCGCATCCGCAAGGACTGCTATGCATAGCGTGTTTGTAGTTGCAAACCCAGGCAAGGCGCACACCTACAGGCTTGCTAGCCATCGCATAATTACGAGCCTTAACGGGAGCTGATGTGGGAGCAACAGCAAGCTTATCAAGAATAGCGGAAAGCATTTTGATCTTGACTGCTTTCTGTTCCTCCAACTCGTCACGTGTCATGCGCTTCGACTCCACTTTAGGAATAACAGGTATTTCCACACCTTCATCTTTAGCCAACAGCGTCAGAACACGTTCACGGAGCTTGGCACTCATCTGCTCACGAACGATATCACGCTCTGAATTGTAAGGCAGCGCATTTTCGAGTTTGGAATAATCACGAACTATCTCCAACAGTTCCTGGTAGTCAGGGTTCATCTGCAGTTGTTTGACCATCATACGAGCCTCCTCTGTCAAGGCAGTACCGCACTTCTTACAGAAAGCAAACTCATTCAGTGTATGACAAGTGGGACAAACGATGCCGCCTCTCGGACTTCCGCACTCCGGGCAATAGGCTTCATTGCCTGACAAATGAGAACCGCAGAAAGAGCAAACGTCTTTCTTGATGTAATGATGGCAGGACTCACAGAAGTCTGCATCAGGATCTATCTCAGCTCCACAATGGGGACAAATAGTTTTACTGATGGGCTGGCCACACTGAGCACAGAACATGGCTTCGGGCTCGTTGACAGCACCACAATAAGGGCAGGTTTT
>Ga0247610_10002070_pt1 | contig 23795 bp, 20 predicted proteins | sample 174DNAGHGhighgp2_FD_193483 | JGI IMG/M metagenome (GOLD analysis project Ga0247610, IMG submission 193483) | Sheep rumen microbial communities from Palmerston North, Manawatu-Wanganui, New Zealand - 1742 DNA GHGhigh gp2 | ecosystem: Host-associated > Mammals > Digestive system > Stomach > Rumen...
TATATCCCGTTGCCAACACCCCGATATAGCGCAATTTGGGCAACTGTTCTATTTCCTGTCGCCTCAACAATACCTTGTTTGTCAGCACAATCTCAGCCTCTGCAGCTCTTTCTATGGTCTGCTGTGCCGTTGTCCGTTCATAAACCGTCAGCTCGCCCAATGCTGCCAGCCGCTCCCATGAAAGGTCGCCAGGGTTAGCTGTAAACCCGTCCAGTATCACTATCTTCATATTCATTCTTATTAGTTTCCGTTGCAAATATAAACAAAATTTCCGAGATTATAGGCTAAACATACTTAATAATCTTATTTTTCAGAATTTAAAAAACGAAAGTTCTTGACAACACTAATACTCCATTGCGAGTGCAGAATACCTTATTGTGCAATAACATGCCCTTATTGTGCAATAACATGCCCTTATTATGCAATAACATGCCCTTATTATGCAATAAGGATGGGGTAATTTTACACAATCACTTCTATATCTATTGACAAAGGGAAGTTATGCTGAACCATATTGAGAAACTCCACATCGCAATGACAAATGACAGATGACAGTTTTGAAAATGAGCGATAGTGGGTGTGTGTGGTTATCTTTCTTATTTATAATTGTATATTTATACTATATATATTATATTTATTAATAATTATATATATAATAATAGTATCTATAAATCATAAAGATAAAAATAACTGCTGGGTAGGTGGTGATGGGCCTTGTTTTGAAACTGTCATCTGTCATCTGTCATCATCTGTCATATAAGACAAAGAAAAAGGACTTGCCACGAAAGCAAATCCTTTTTTCTTAACGTGCCGCGAGCGGGACTCGAACCCGCACAGCTGCAATAGCCAAGGGATTTTAAGTCCCTCGTGTCTACCATTCCACCATCGCGGCAACGTAGACTTTGCACAATGCGGGTGCAAAGGTACGAATAAGTGAGCAAAAAACCAAATTTATTTTTTGATTTTTTCGAGCGTAAGTACCTTAAACCGTAGGTCAGAGGTAGGAAAAAAATGGGAGTGTGCCAAATTTTTGCGTTATTAATTGCGAAACATGGTGGTTTTCTTATCTGCGGAAGACGCTGATAAAGCCAAAAGGACCCGTGGTGTTAGCCACATATTTCTCCAATCCGGTGTCACCAGCCTGTCCGTTTTGTAGGATGCCGTTGTTGTTCAGGTCGTACTTCCTGCCGCATTTCGAACAGGTGGCAATGCCCGTTGCTGCCATTCGGATGTAGAACGTGGGGTTGATGCAGTTGTTATTGGCACGCACACAATTAGGACATTGTACGTCGTAGGCTACAAAACCACCGTAGGCGCCATCCGTGTTAAGTGTCTGGAAACCAACGATGATGCCATTGTTCATACCCAGAATGTAGTTGGCTTGCATCTCCATCGCGGTCTCGCGCTTCTGCGACTGCTGACCAGTACTGCTGGTGAAATTAAGATAGCGAACGCCCTTACTCGATGTTTCCGAAATCTGACAGAACACGCCTCGCGAACCATTGTTCATGGCTGACGCCAGCACGTCGTCCAGATAGACGCTGTTATCGTAGGAGAAGCGGCAGGGCCACGTCGAGAACTCCTGATCGGCATTACAGCCAACCAGCATCAGCACCATGAGTCCTGCCAGCCATTTTCTCATTTCAGCAATTGTTTTTCCGCGTTCAACATCTTCTCGAAGGCAAAGCCCTCCATCACGCTTTGCATCAGGGTGCTGATGCGGTCGTTGCACAGGTTGCCTATCGAACCCTCGTGGGTGTGGTGAATATCCTTGTCAGGACGGAAGGTACCAGCCTCAATGTCGAGTCCGACCTTCTTATAAGCATCGCGGAAAGGCATTCCTGCTGATGCCAGACGGTTGACTTCCTCCACACTGAACATCGGGTCGTACATAGGATTGTCGAGGATGTCCTCACGCACCTCTATCTTATTAATGATATAAGCAGCCATCTGCAGACAGTCCTTCAGCTCGTCGAAGGCAGGGAGGAACACCTCCTTGATAATCTGCAGGTCGCGGAAATAGCCTACGGGCAGGTTGTTCATGATGAGCATCACCTGCTGAGGAAGGGCCTGTATCTTGTTACACTTGGCTCGTATCAGTTCAAACACATCAGGATTCTTCTTGTGCGGCATGATGCTCGAACCCGTAGTACACTCCTTGGGCAGTTTGACAAACGAGAAGTTCTGCGAGTTGAACAGGCAGGCGTCGAAAGCCATCTTAGCCAGTGTGCCTGCGATGGTAGCCAATGCAAAGCCCACGTTACGCTCCATCTTGCCGCGTCCCATCTGGGCATATACCACGTTATAGTCCATCGAGTCGAAGCCCAGCAGGTCTGTTGTCATCTGACGATTCAAGGGGAATGATGAACCGTAGCCAGCTGCTGACCCCAAAGGATTGCGATTGGTCATCTTATAGGCAGCCTGCAGGAACAGCATGTCGTCGCAGAGCGATTCAGCATAAGCACCGAACCAAAGTCCGAAACTTGAAGGCATAGCCACTTGCAGATGGGTATAGCCAGGCATCAGCACCTTCTTATACTGTTCGCTTTTCTGGATGAGCTCGTCGAAGAGCACCTTCACACCATCAGCCACCTCCATCAGTTCGTGACGAGTGAAGAGTTTCAAGTCTACCAGCACCTGGTCATTGCGCGAGCGGCCCGAATGGATTTTCTTACCCATATCGCCCAACTTGCGCGTCAGCATCAGTTCCACCTGCGAGTGCACATCCTCTACCCCATCCTCTATCACGAACTCACCGCGCTCGCAAATCTGATAGATATTTTTCAGTTCTGCCAACAGCAGGGGCAGTTCGTCCTTTCCAATGAGTCCGATGCTTTCCAGCATGGTGATGTGCGCCATTGAGCCCAGCACATCATATTTGGCGAGGTAGAGGTCCATCTCGCGGTCTCTGCCAACGGTGAATCGCTCAATCTCCGCATTCACCTCGAAGTTCTTTTCCCACAGTTTGTTTGCCATTATACAAAAGGTATTTGTGACAGCGCATCTGCTATCTTCTCGACGCCATCCTGCAACGGACCAGCTACCATTCCTTTCAGCATGAAGGGGATGTCAGCCTGAACGGTAATCTTCATCTTGCTCTCCGTAGCTGTGACAGGCAACACCTGAATCCACAGGTTGAAGGGCAGCGGGGTCTGCACACCCTCGAACTTCACACACTTGCCCTCCTCACGCTCTATGATGCGTAGTTTCAAGTCGCCCACGGGAGCCACATTGACACTGACGGAATCCTTATCGAAAGAGAAACTCTTCAACTTGTCCTCCGGAATACGATCACGCACACGCTCAAGGTTGCTCAGATCACTGATATTACGATACACATCCTCTACGGGATAGGGTATCTGCTTGACGCTACTTTCAAATTTTGTCATTTCGATTTACAATTTACCATTTATTGTCTCCATGTAGAGGGGCTTTTGCGCCATTCCTTCAACACTTCAATCTCCTCAGGCTTGATATAGCCCGTCTCAGCAGCCTGCTCCAAGACGGCATTGTAGTCGCTGAGCGTGACCAGACGGACACCAGCCTCACGGAAAGCCTCCTCAGCAACGGGGAAGCCATAGGTGAACGAAGCCACCATACCAATTACCTCGACACCATACTGGCGCAGCGCCTCGACAGCCTTCAGCGAGGAGCCGCCAGTGGATATCAGGTCCTCGACAACGATGACCTTGGCACCCTTCTTCAGTTCGCCTTCTACCTGATTACCCATTCCATGATCCTTGGGCTTCGGACGGACATAGGCATAGGGCAAGCCCAGTTCGTCAGCCACCAGCGCACCTTGTGCAATAGCGCCCGTAGCCACGCCGGCTACTGCCTCAGCCTGAGGGAATTCCTGCTGAATGGCGTGACAAAGTTCCAACTTGACAAACGAGCGGACATCAGCATAGCCTAATGTCTTACGGTTGTCGGTATAGATAGGCGATTTCCAGCCCGAAGCCCATGTGAACGGCTCGTTAGGCTGCAACTTGATGGCTTTGATATCCATCAGTTTCTGAGCAAAAAGTTTCTTGATAGTATCCATTTCACTATAATTTTGGCGCAAAGGTACAAAAAAGTTGAGAGTTGAGAGTTGAAAGTTGAGAGTTTTTTCTATTGCGGCAGCAAATTTTTCACTTTTCACTTTTCACTTTTCACTTTTTTTACTACCTTTGCAGCCGATTTAGCAAAGTGCTTGTCAAGGGGTGCTCACGGGTGTGGGCTGAGATGATACCCTCCAAACCTGATACGGATAATGCCGGCGTAGGGATGATAGAGTAACTGAACAACCCCTTATTTTTAAGGTATTAACAAATAAGGTAAAGAAACATGAAAAAGATTCTGTTGATGATTGCACTCATAGGTGCAGCAAGTGTCAATGCGCAAAACAAGCAGGCGCTCTACGACTCAACGCAGGTAGAGCAACTGCAGGAAGTGGTGGTCAAGGGTGTGCGCGCCCAGAAGAATGCGCCCTTTGCCATCACGAACATCAAGAAGACACAGCTCAGCGAATTCTCCAAGACGGGCAAGGAACTTCCCTTTCTGTTCTCACAGACACCTGGCGTGATGGCCTGGAGCGAGAATGGACTGGGCACAGGAACGACCTACATGCGCATCCGTGGCGCTGCCGACTCGCGTATCAACGTGACGCTGGACGGAGTGCCCCTCAACTCGCCCGAGGACCAATGCGTGTTTTGGGCTAACATGAACTCATACGGTTCGCTGCTGGGATCAGTACAGATTCAGCGAGGCGTGGGCACGTCAACCAATGGCGACGGTGCCTTTGGCGGTACGGTGGCTCTCACATCGGCTACGCCACTACAGACACCGAGTCTGGAACTGAGTGGTTCGTACGGGTCGTACAACACGTTCAACGTGGGAGGTAAAGCCTCGACCGGCCTGCTCTGGAACCATCTAATCCTGGACGGTGCCTACCACATGACGAAAACCGACGGCTTCATCCATGGCACCAGCGGACGCAGCGGTTCCTACTATGGCGGACTGACTTATGTATCGGACGACTTTACCATTCGATATAAGAACATCGGCAACTTCGAGCGCACAGGACAGGCATGGAATGGTGTGACGGCCGGCGACAACAACAATTCGCTGATGGACGGAATGTATCTGGGTAACACAGGGATTAAGACTTACCAGGATATGTACGACGCCGGTTTTGGACGGTTCAACTCGCTATACGAGCGTTTTGTCACCGACGAAGACGGATACATGGTAAAGAAAGACGGCCAATACTATACGGAGCGTTACAAGATGGCCGACGGCTCTTACTGGGACAAGACGACTGACAACTTCTGGCAGAACCACAACATCCTCTCTGCTGCATGGAACATCAACGACCATTGGTCGACATCAGCCTCGCTCCACTATACCTACGGGTACGGATATTACGAGGAGTTCCGCTACGACAACAAGCTGGTGAAATACGGACTGGACCCTCAGAAATTCAGTCAGATTGAGAGGTCGGACTTCGTGCGCAAGAAGGGACTGGAGCAGCACACCTATGGTGGACTATGGAACATCAACTACAAGGACAAGGACTGGGACATCGTGGGAGGCTTTTCTCTCCAGAACTACGACGGCTACCACTTTGGCTACCTGACATACGTGAGCAACCAGGAACTGAGTCGTCTGTTGCTGACCAATGGTGACTACCGCTACTACGACTCTCCCGCCCACAAACTGGACGGCAACGTGTTCGTAAAGGCTGCCTACCACATTGACGAGCATTGGGATGTTTTCGCCGACATGCAGTATCGCCACGTTAGTTTTAAGACCGATGGCTACAATGACAAGTACTATACCGACGACAACGGCATTCCACAGAAACACTTCCTCGACATCAACAAGAAGTACGACTTCTTCAATCCAAAGGCAGGTTTCTCTTGGCGACAGGACGGCCATCGCATCTACGGCTCTATCGCTCTAAGCCACCGCGAGCCCGAGCGCAACAACTTCACCGACAACGGCTCCTACCCTTCCCCCAAGGCCGAACAGCTAATGGACTACGAACTAGGCTACACATTCAGCAACGACATTTTCCGGACAGGTGCAAACCTTTACTACATGGACTATAAAGACCAGTTTGTGCAGACGGGTGCCGTATCAGATATCGGTGAAAAACTGACTGCCAATATCAAGGATTCCTACCGCATGGGAATTGAACTGCAGGCTGGCATAGATCCCACCCCATGGCTCTCCATAGATGCCAATGCCGCCATCAGCAAAAATAAAATTAAGGACTTCGACGAGACCGTTGAAGACTGGCGTGACAAGTATGCCAAAGACCCTGTTGCCAATGCCGAGGCTATGGAGAAATGGCACATCGACGGCAATGGTGACGGTATGCGCACCATCCATTACGACAACTCCACCCTGGCTTTTTCGCCATCGGTACTGCTGAACGGCTTTATCAATTTCCACTGGCAGGGCATTCAGGCAATATGGCACACCAACTTCGTAAGCCGCCAATATCTGGACAACACGGAGTGTGAAGACCGTTCACTACCCAGTTTCTCCGTGACCAACATTAACTTGAGCTACACATGGAAGCCAAAGAAGGTGCTCAAAGAGGCCATCGTCGGACTGAACTTCAACAATCTGTTCAACAAACGCTATGCCGCCAGCGGATGGGTTTACTCTGCCATTGACGAGAAAGACGGCTTTACACCCGACCACCGCTACTACCAGATTGGATTTATCCCCATGGCTGGTTTTACCATGATGGGTAACTTAACGCTGCGCTTCTAAGATATGACCGATTTTTTGTATGCCCACTGGCTCGACATCGTAACCACCGTCCTCGGACTGGCGTATATCCTGTTGGAGTATAAGGCCAGCGTGTGGATGTGGATAGTAGGATTCCTGATGCAGGCTCTGGGCATCGTGCTCTACTATCAGAAAGGACTCTATGCCGACTGCGGCATGGAGTTCTACTATCTGACCATGACCATTTACGGCTACTGGCGTTGGATACGCGGCTCAGCCAGCAAGGAGGAGCTGCCCATCCGCCATTTCCCGCACCGTCTCGTTCTGCCATGGGCACTGCTCATCGCTGCCGTGTGGGGCGCCATCTATTGGCTGCTCGTCACATTCACCAATTCGAATGTTCCCTTAGCCGACTCATTCACCACCGCGCTGAGCATCGTCGGAATCTGGGCGTTGGCTCACAAATACTTAGAACAGTGGTTCATCTGGATTGCCGTCGACGTTGTGACCTGCGTTCTTTATTTCTACAAGGACATCCCTTTCAAGGCTTCGCTCTACGCACTCTACGTCGTGATTGCCATAGCCGGCTTCTACAAGTGGCGCCTGCTGATGAAAGTTCACCCTTGACGAGATTACGGCTCATTCACGACGAGATTACGGCTCACCCTTGACGAGATTACGGCTCGTCAGCAGTGAGCCGTAATCTCGTTAAGAAGCTTGCCCATTCGTACCTTTGAACTTTGTTCTTAGGTTCTCTCGTTCGGATAATTGCAAATAAATTTGCATTTTCGCTCACTTATTCGTACCTTTGCAGACGCTTAACGTTAAGAGTATGAAGATAGAACAACAGATACAGTCGGCAGCCATTGCTGCCGTGAAGGCATTGTATGGACAGGACGTGCCTGAGAAGATGGTACAGCTGCAGAAGACACGCAGCGAGTTTGAGGGAAACCTGACCCTCGTGGTGTTCCCCTTTGTCAAAATGGCTCGCAAGAGTCCAGAACAGACGGCACAGGAACTGGGTGAATACCTGGTGCAGAACTGTGACGCCATCAGCAAATTCAATGTGGTAAAAGGTTTTCTGAACCTCAGCATAGCTGACCAAGCTTGGCTCACACTCCTACAAGATATCGACAAGGACGAGCACTACGGCGAGAAACAGGCTACAGACGAGAGCCCGCTCGTGATGATAGAATACTCATCGCCCAACACTAACAAGCCCTTGCACCTTGGTCACGTGCGCAACAACCTGCTGGGATGGTCGCTGGCTCAGATTATGCAGGCCAACGGCAATAAGGTCGTGAAAACGAACATCGTGAACGATCGTGGCATCCACATCTGCAAGTCAATGCTGGCTTGGCTGAAGTGGGGCAATGGCGAGACGCCTGAATCAAGCGGGAAGAAGGGAGACCACTTAATTGGCGACTACTATGTAGCCTTCGACAAGCACTATCGCGAGGAAATCAAGGAACTCGTGGCTCAAGGCATGGACGAAGAAACAGCTAAGCAAGAGGCTCCGCTGATTAAGGAGGCTCACGAGATGCTGGTAAAATGGGAACAGAACGACCCTGAGGTTCGTGCCCTTTGGGAGAAGATGAACTCGTGGGTTTACGCCGGTTTCGACGAGACCTACCAGAAAATGGGTGTAAAGTTCGACAAGATATACTACGAAAGCCAGACCTACCTAAAGGGTAAGGCCAAGGTGGAGGAAGGACTCGCAAAAGGACTCTTTGAGCGCCATGAGGACAACTCCGTCTGGGCAGACCTTACAAACGAGGGATTGGACCAGAAACTGCTGCTGCGCTCTGACGGGACATCGGTTTATATGACTCAGGACATCGGAACGGCAGAGATGCGCTTCCAGGACTACCCTATCGACAAGATGATTTATGTAGTGGGCAACGAACAGAACTACCACTTCCAAGTGCTCAGCATTCTGCTGGACCGTCTGGGCTTCAAGTGGGGCAAGGAATTGGTTCACTTCTCCTACGGCATGGTAGAGTTGCCTAATGGAAAGATGAAAAGCCGCGAGGGTACTGTCGTAGATGCAGACGATTTGATGCAGCTGATGGTGGATGATGCCTATAAGACATCAATGGAGTTGGGAAAATTCGACGACATGAGCGAGGAAGAGCGCAACGAGATTGCACGTATTGTCGGTATGGGCGCCTTGAAGTATTTTATCCTGAAAGTCGATGCCCGCAAGAATATGCTGTTCAATCCTGAAGAAAGTATCGATTTCAACGGAAACACAGGACCTTTCATCCAATATACTTATGCGAGAATACGAAGTATTCTTCGCAAGGCTGGTAATACTGGTATGACTAGTATAACTAGTACGACAAGTCTTAGTGACAAGGAAGTAGAGCTCATCCAAAAAATGAGCGAGTATGGTGCCGCCGTTGAGCAGGCAGGCAAAGACTACTCTCCATCAGGCATAGCCAACTACTGCTACGAGCTGACAAAAGTATTCAACCAGTTCTACCACGACTACTCCATCTTGAATGAACCCGACGAGCAAAAGAAGGCTGTTCGTCTGATGCTGGCCAAGAACGTCGCCAAGATCATCAAGAATGGTATGGCCCTATTGGGCATTGAGGTTCCTGAGCGCATGTAACTATGCAGAACCCTCCCGATTACAGACACGACACCGTACTGCCCTTGCCCATGGAGGTAAGGGCAGACGCGTGGGCTGTAGACGCAGCCTGCTCGGGCAATCCTGGACCTATGGAATATCAGGCCATTGATTTGCAAACTGGTGCCCGTGTGTTCCACTTCGGTCCCATGAAAGGCACTAATAATATCGGGGAGTTTCTGGCTATTGTACACGCACTAGCCCTGATGCAACAACAAGGGTTACACAACAAGGCGATATACAGCGACTCGTATAACGCCATTTTATGGGTCAACAAACGGAAATGTAAGACAAAATTAGAGCGTACTCCTGAAACAGAGCCGCTCTATCAGATTATACTTCGTGCTGAACGCTGGCTAAACACACACACCTGGCGCAACCCAATCATCAAATGGGAAACGCAGAAGTGGGGCGAAGTGCCTGCTGATTTCGGTAGGAAGTAAGAAGATTCCCATCGTATTCATGACTACTTATCAGCACCACATCGGATGGTAGCTGAGGAGCACGTGTACCATCACCGACGACAAATGGAGCCGTCTCCACACGGATTTCATCCCACAAGCCTGCTTGTATAAACGAGTTGTGGGTCTGCAGACCACCCTCTACGATGAGTGATTGGATGCCATGTTGGTAGAGATCGTCCATGAGCTGTGTCAAAGGTCTTTGACGCGTCAAGACAATACGTTTGGGATTAGGACCAACCCAATGGCGAACGGTCAGTTGGGGATGTTCGCGGACATCGGTAGTATGGCCCACCAGTATGGCATCCTCCTCTGCACGAAGCTTATGGGAAAGCATCTGCGTCTGCTCATTGCTGATTTGCAGGGCATGGCCACAATTGTCGATGAAACCGTTGGAAGTTTGCGCCCACTTCAGGATGATGTAAGGGCGATGCTTGGAATGATAGGTGAAGAAACGACGATTCAGCCACATGCACTCCTGTTCCAAAACACCCACAGTCACCTCGATGCCTGCCTGGCGAATCTTAGCGATGCCCCTACCCTGCACTACAGCAAAGGGGTCGATGCAACCCACAACAACCTTTTCTACCCCCTTACTAACAATGAGATCAGCACAAGGTGGCGTCTTACCATAATGGGCACAAGGCTCCAAAGACACGTAGATGGTGGCATCTTTCAGCAACGGTTCATCCTCAGGACGTACTGATGCAAAGGCATTCACCTCAGCATGTCCCTCGCCACAACGAACATGGTATCCCTCACCGATAATTCGTCCGTCAGCAACAATGACGGCACCAACCATAGGGTTGGGACGTGCACCTCGTATGCCATTGGCAGCCAACTGCAGACAACGCCGCATGAATTTTTCATCTGTTGAGATTTGGAGATTCTCCATAATTTTAGTACTTTTGCATTTGCTATGAACTACCAGGAACTGTGGCGTCGCTTGGCGCAGGTTTATGACGAGGGCGAGGCCAAAGCCATTGCCCGCATGGTCTATGAGGTGCGCTTCAACCTGACGCTATCAGACCTTTTCATCGGCAAAGATACGCAATTATCAGCAAACGACCAAGCAGAACTGGCAGAAATCACACAACGACTGGAACAACAAGAACCTGTGCAGTATGTACTGGGACAGGCCGATTTCTGCGGGCGGACATTCCTGGTCAATCAACACGTACTGATTCCTCGTCCTGAAACAGAAGAGTTGTGCCGATGGATTATTTCTGAGTTTAGAGATGAGAGTTTAGAGTTTAGAGATTGCTCCATTCTTGACATAGGTACCGGCAGCGGATGCATCGCTATCACGTTAGCAGCCGATCTGCCTAAAGCCGAGGTGACAGCATGGGACATCTCTGGAGAAGCGCTACAGGTAGCACGAGAAAATGCCAAAAGGCTCCATTTCAACGTAATTTTTGAACTGGCTGATGCCCTAAACACACCACTTGACCATGAGCGATGGGATGTCATCGTGAGCAATCCACCTTATATATGTAATAAGGAACGCGCACGTATAGAAGCTAATGTGCTGGACCACGAACCCCATACCGCACTCTTCGTACCCGACGACTCCCCCCTGTTGTTCTATAGCGCCATTGCCCAATATGGACTGACAGCGCTGAAAACGGGGGGACGACTCTACTTTGAAATTAATCCCCTCTACGCTCAAGAACTGGCAGAAATGTTAAGTATGATGTCGTACCACGACATCGAAATCAAAAATGATACCTACGGCAAACAACGAATGATAAGAGCAAGACGATGAAGCAGAAAACAGAACAAGAAGCCTACCTGACACTTGCCAGTCTCTGTGCACAAGCAGAACATTGCCAATACGAGATGCTGGAGAAGATGCGACGCTGGGAGCTGTCTGAGGAAGCCCAGGCCCGTGTGATGGCACGTTTGGTCAAGGAACGCTACGTGGATGATGAGCGTTATGCACAAGCTTTTGTCAAAGACAAGATACGCTACAACAAGTGGGGACACCGGAAGGTAGAACAGGCACTATGGCAGAAACATATCGACGAAGGTATTCGTCAGCAGGTATTGAGCGAGATTGATGACGAGGAATATCTGAATGTCCTAAGACCGTTGCTGAAGCAGAAACGCAAGTCTACCAAGGCTGCCGACGAATACGATATGACCCGCAAGTTAGTAAGGTTTGCGATGAGTCGAGGTTTTACATTCGATATCATCAGACAATGTCTGGACGTTGAAGATGAGGACGAGTTGGTGGACTAGGATTCTCGACTTTATCTCGCCTCGATTATGCGTTGTTTGTGGCGAGAGGTTGGCACCTACAGAGCGTTCACTCTGTACCGTGTGTATGATGCACCTACCGCGGACTTCATACCAATACAAGCCGAAGGACAACATCATGGCACAGGCCTTTTGGCATCTGACACCTGTAGAGCGAGCTGCTGCATTGACTTACTACCAGCCCCATTCAGAGATGGCCAATGCCATATACCAACTGAAATACGGTGGGCGTCCTGATATTGGAGAGGACCTAGGACGGTTGATGGCTGTAGAGATGTCGTACGCCAACTTCTTCGAAGGTATTGAAGCCCTGTTACCCGTACCCCTGGCCAAGAAGCGACTCCGCCAGCGTGGTTACAACCAAAGTGAACAACTGGCCTATGGTATTTACGAGAAAACGGGACTGCCTATCATCACAAAAGCCCTAATCAGAAAGGAGTTCCTGCAAAGCCAGACACAGCTTGGGCGTCAGGAGCGTCAAGAGAACGTAAAAGATATATTCCAGCTGGTAGACGACAGGGAACTGAAGCACAAGCACGTGCTACTCGTCGATGACATCTGCACCACAGGAGCAACACTCATCGCCTGCGTGGATGCCATCAAACAGGTGGAAAACATCCGCATCAGCGTGCTAACCTTCGGTTTCACCCATAGCTAAAATTGAGGGAGTACCCCGACCGCGAATCGAACGCGGAACTAAGTCTTAGGAGGACCTTGTTATATCCATTTAACTATCAGGGCAACGGATTTCGAGTGCAAAGGTAAGCAATTTCCACGAAAAATGATTACCTTTGCAGCAGAATAATTATCAAAAAAGAAAAATCATGGGAAAATTAGTTATTAACTCGTACGACGAGTTTGCCGCCCATCTGGGCGAAGACCTGGGTGCCTCTGAGTGGCTGCAGGTAGATCAGGACCGTATCAATCTCTTTGCCGACGCTACACTCGACCATCAATGGATTCACGTTGACGTAGAGCGCGCAAAGGAGGAAAGTCCCTATAAGTCAACCATCGCACACGGCTATCTGACACTCTCGCTGTTGCCTTATATGTGGGACCAGATTATCGAAGTCAATAACATCAAGATGCTGGTAAACTACGGCATGAATGAAATGCGCTTCGGCCAGCCCGTCATTACAGGCAGTCGCGTCCGTCTGGTCACCAAGCTGCACAGCATCCAGAACCTGCGTGGCATCTGCAAGGCAGAGATCAAGTTCGCCATTGAGATTGAAGGCCAGCGCAAGCCGGCCCTCGAGGGTATTGCTGCTTTCCTTTACTATTTTAACTAGTATTACTAGCATAAAAAAAGCAGCCCACTCATGATTGAGTGGGCTGCTTTTATGTTATTGCTATTGCCTTATGCCTTAGCAGCATCGTCCTCACGGATGGTGCGACCCATCACGAGGAATGCTGTAGGAGCAGCGATGAACAGCGAAGACAGGGTACCGAATACAACACCCAGGATCATAGCGAACGAGAAGCTGCGGATAGAGTCACCACCGAGGATGAAGATACACAGCAGCACGATCAATGTCGTTACAGAGGTGTTGATGGTACGAGCCAGCGTCTGGTTCAGCGAGTCGTTGAACAACTGCTGACGGTCACGCTTGCCATAAAGCTGGAAGTTCTCACGGATACGGTCGAATACTACCACCTTATCGTTGATAGAGTAACCGATTACCGTCAAGATAGCACCGATGAATACCTGGTCGATCTCCAGCGACATGGGAACGATGCCCCACAATGCAGAGTACATACCGATAACAACCAATGCATCGAGGGCCAACGCGATGGTAGCACCCCAAGAGAATGCCCAATTGCGGAAGCGGAGCAGGATGTACAGGAAGATGGCGAACAGCGCAATGATAACGCTGATGATAGCACCATGAGTGATGTCCTTAGCCACAGCAGGTCCTACCTTAGCCGAGCTAATGATAGAACCACCCTGACGAACATCAGGATTCTTGAAGGCCTCAACACTCTCCTGGCTTACGAAGCCACCCTTCTTCAGCGCTTTGTAGAGGATCGTCTCTGCCTTGTCGTCAACATCAGGATTGTTCGACTCAATATCCCAGTTAGTGCTGACACGGATAGTCTTTCCATCAGTACCCAGGGCAATCACGCTGGTGTTAGCCTCCTTGCCTGCGTTCTCGCCAACAGTATTAACGAATACGCCGGCCAAAGCCTGACGAACCTCCTCTACGTGAGACTCCTTATCAAGTGTCACAACATAGTTACGACCACCAGTGAAGTCGATGCTCTGGCTCAAGCCACGAACAAAGAAGCAACCGATGAAGAATATAGCAGCAACGCCCCATACGGCAAAGCTCTTCTTGTATATACCCATGAAGTTATACTTAGCGTTCTGCATCAGGTTCTTAGAATAACCTGTCACAAAGGTAAGACCCAGCCACTTGTCCTTCTTCAGACGGTTCTCGTAAACCAGACGAGTCAGGAATACGGCGGTGAAGAACGAGCAGAAGATACCGATGATCCAAGTGGTAGCGAAGCCCTTCACAGGACCTGTACCGAAGAACAACAGGATGAAACCAGTAATCAATGATGTTACGTTAGAGTCGAAGATGGCTGAGAATGCGTTAGAATAGCCCTTCTCCAGCGCTTCCTTCATACCCAAGCCGCGACGCAGTTCCTCCTTGATACGCTCATAGATCAGCACGTTGGCATCAACGGCAGTACCCAGCGTCAGCACAATACCAGCGATACCCGGCATTGTCAACGCCGCCTGGAACGAGGTCAGAATACCCAATGTGAAGAACAGGTTGAACAGCAGCGCAATATCAGCCAAGATACCAGGAATGAAGCCATACAGCAGAATCATATAAACCATCAGCAGCACAAAAGCTACGACGAATGAGATAACACCCTGCTTGATAGACTGTGCACCCAACGAAGGACCTACCACCTCTTCCTGTACGATACGGGTTGGAGCAGGCATCTTACCAGAGTTCAGCGTATTAGCCAAGTCCTTGGTGGTCTCAATGGTGAAGTTACCGGTAATCTGTGAGTTACCGCCATCAATCTGAGTCAGGATACGAGGAGAGCTGTAAACAGCATCGTCGAGTACGATGGCAACGCCACGACCGATGTTCTGCTTCGTAATCTGCGACCAGCGACGAGCGCCGTCAGAGTTCATCTGCATCGATACAGAGGGGTGACCCATCTGGTCGAACTCGTCCTTTGCGTTGGTAATCACGTCACCCTCCAGCGGAGCGCGACCATTAGGCTCGGTCACCTTCAGCGCATACAGGGCATAGATATCGCCCTTGGTGTTCTCGCCACCGAAGTCCTCAGGCTGAGCACCCCAGCGCAGCTTACACTCAGCAGGCAGCACCTGACGGGCAATGTCAGAGTAGATTACCTTGTTGACATCAGCAGTATCACGAGCGTTAGCATAACCAACGATTGACAATCCCTGAGGAACGGGCTGGAAGACAGCGAACAGGGGGTTCTGCTTCAGCGCATCAGCCTTAGCCTTAGCGTCAGCAACCTTGGCGTCCTTCTTTCCAGCAGCCAGCTTTGCAGCCAGGTCGGTGGTAGCAGCAGTAGCAGCGGCTGTAGTATCAGCAGCTACCGTATCGGCAGCAACCTCTTCAGCCTCGCCACCGGTGATGGCATACTTCTGGTTCAGCTGAGCCAGCAGCGGATAGATTTCCTGTGAGTTATAGGTCTCCCAGAACTCCAGGTTGGCAGAACCCTGCAGCAACTTACGAACACGCTCGGGCTCCTTGATACCAGGCATCTCGACCATGATACGGCCAGACTGTCCCTCCAGTTTCTGGATGTTAGGCTGAACCACGCCGAACTTATCGATACGGTTGCGAACCACGTTGAACGAGTTGTCAACAGCCGACTGCACCTCAGCACGCAGAGCAGACTCCACCTCAGAGTCCGTCGACTGGGTGCTTACCTTACCCTTCATCTGCTGGGTTGCAAACACGGCAGCCAAGGGACGACCGTTAGAGTTCTTCTTCCAATACTTGACAAACAGAGAGATAAAGTCGTCCTGACTAGTCTCTTCTTCCTTCTTAGCCTCTTCCATTGACTTCTTGTAGGCAGCGTCAGTCTTGTGGTCAGCCAGCACGTCGACTACATCGGGTACTGACACCTCAAGAATTACGTTCATACCGCCCTTCAGGTCAAGACCCAGGCCGATCTCCATCTCGCGGCACTGCTTGAATGAATAGATTCCGCAGTACACCTTCTCGTTCATAATCGAGTCCAGATATTCCTGTCCAGCCTCTTCGCCCATTGCTGCAGCCTTGTTCTCGTGATAACGAGTTACGAACGAGAAGGAAAGATAGAAGCAGCAAACAAGCACCAAAACGATTGCGACAAATTTTACAATTCCTTTGTTTTGCATTTTATTAATTATGTTATTTAATTTTATGATTCCATTTTTTTAGCCTGCAAATATACTTATTTTTCTCCACTTAGCGAAATTTATTGGCGAAATTCATGCTTTTTTCATGGTTTTCACCTTATTTTTAACCAACAAAGCACCGGATAATGGTCACTTGCATCCATTTCGCTATCCACTTGGCAGTTGAATGGTTGAATATCCTCAGAACAGAAAATATGGTCAATTCGGAAGGAGAACGCTTTCTGATTATATGACAAACCGATACCTCTACCCGTTGCCACAAAACAGTCGTTCAGTATCTTACTCATGGCGTGACGGGAATAGGAGATGGGATTGTCGTTGAAATCGCCACAAAGCAGGATAGGATAACCAGGATGATCCTCGACATACTTTCTTACCTGTCTGATCTGACCTGCCCGCTTAGCGTTAGCCTCGGCCAGTTTGACCAACAGCATCTGCGACTCCGTTCGTATCGAGTCGCGGGGTATCTCGCCTTTGATAATATGGCGATAATGCGTACGATCCTGCTGTGACAGGTGACAACTCTCGAAATGGTTATTGATAACAATGAGCGTATCGTTATCCACCTTGAGCCACCAAGCTGCACTTCCGTTGGATAGCGACGAATAAGCTATCCGCTCACGTTTTAAGATAGGGTATCGGGTATGAACACCCAAAGCATTGAGTGTTAGCGCGTTATTAGCCAACACCAGCGTGTCGTTATATGGGAAAGTTTTGGAATACTCCTTGAACACATAGCGTCGCCACGTATCCGCATCTTCCTGAATACAGACGATGTCGGCCTGTTGTTCGTTCAAATATTCGAGCACCTTCTCGAAGCCATTCTCATACTTATAGTTACCTCCATAGCTGCAGACGTTATACGACACCACCTTGATGGCACCCTCAGGCACCTCCTGCGAGGTATGAAGCGGCATATATATACTAATAGGTACGTACGCGAGCAGGAATCCCACCACGGGAACCCACACTCGGGTCCACTTGAAGAGCAGCCAGAAGAACAGGAAGGCCATATTAGCCAGTAGGAAGAAAGGGAATGTCATACCCACCGTCGAGAGCACAGGATGATCCGTCGGATTCAGCCTATCGCTATATCCTACTAACAGCATGACGATGATGGTGGCGACGTTTGCCCCCGTCAGAACCTGTACCGTAAATTTCTTCAACTGCTTAATCACGACTGACGGCTCTGGTCAAACAACTTCTGTTTCTCTTCCTTCGTCAGACTGTCATAGCCGCTCTTCCTTATCTTATCCAGGATAGCGTCTATCTCCTCCTGATTCTTGCGCTTGCGAGCATTATACTCCTCATCCGTCTCACGCTGGACGTTGGTATGCTCCGCTTTCATGCGGCTGTTCTGCTGACGTTCGTCGAACTTTCGCTTCATATTGTCGAAGAATTCCTGTCCGCGACTGCGCCCGAAGCGCTGGCTCGAATCGGGATGCTTCTGCCAATAGCGTATCAACAAGAAACCAAACAGCATACCGCCTAAGTGAGCCATGTGTGCCACTCCGTCGCCAGGACCACTCATCGCTGAGAACAGTTCAATGGCGATATAACCCACGATGAGCCATTTGGCCTTGATGGGGAATGGGAAAGGAATGATAAACAGTCGTTCGTTGGGGAATATCATACCGAAAGCCAGCAGAATGCCATAGACGGCACCCGAAGCACCTATCGTTGTCCATAGATTAATATAGGTGTCGGTTGTCATCTGCACACCACCCGCATTCACATACTGATAAGCGGCTATGCCTTGTATGCTATAGTCGGCAAACTGTACAATCTCCTGAATGATGCCAGCACCCACACCGCACACAATGTAATAAAAAAGGAATTTCTTCGGTCCCCATACCCGCTCGATCACACTACCGAACATCCATAGGGCAAACATGTTGAACAGGATATGGGTAAACCCACCATGTAGAAACATGTATGTCAGGAACTGATAGACGCGGAAGTCGCTTGCCAAGAAAAAGTGCAGACCCAGCATCGATGTCAGGTCAACGCCACTACGCTCCAGCACCAATGTTGCGATATACGCCAGAACATTGATGATAAGCAAGTTCTTGGTCATGGGAGGCATATTGTTCATCATAACTCTTCTCTCTGATTACCTTTTACTGAAACACTCGTTTTCGTGCGCAAAATTACGAAAAATATCCTATTTTGGGCACGTTTTTGGGCCAATACAAACTTTTTTTGCCTAAAAAAGTGATTTTTTTTGCTTTTTTGTTTGTTTTTTGACAACTTTACCCTATATTTGCGGTAGATTTTTACTAACACCATTAATCATTCACTTTTTAAAACTAAAAAAATTATGAACAAGACAGAATTAATTGAGAAGATTGCACAAGGTGCTGGTCTGACAAAAGCTGATGCAAAGAAGGCTTTGGACGCTACAGTTGACGCTATCAAGGGTGCTCTGAAGAAGGGTGACAAGGTTCAGCTCGTAGGTTTCGGTACATTCTCTGTTACCAAGAAGCCCGCTCGTGAGGGTATCAACCCCGCTACCAAGCAGAAGATTAAGATTGCTGCTAAGAAGGTGGCTAAGTTCAAGGCTGGTGCTGAGCTTGCAGACGCTGTTAAATAATAGCTCTTTTGTAAGAAAAAATTAAGAGGCTTCCTTTCGGGAGCCTCTTTTCTTTCGTAGGTTTCGCCTGTTCATCAGGGCTGCTTGCCAATGTAAGCCAGAATACCACCGTCAACATAGAGCACGTGGCCATTGACAGCATCAGAAGCATGTGAAGCCAGGAACACAGCGGGTCCACCCAGCTCCTCGGGTTCCAACCAGCGTCCGGCAGGAGTCTTAGCGCAGATGAAGCTGTCGAACGGATGGCGACTGCCGTCTGGCTGACGCTCACGCAGCGGAGCAGTCTGAGGTGTAGCGATGTAGCCCGGGCCAATACCGTTACACTGGATGTTATACCCACCATACTCTGAGCAGATGTTGCGGGTCAGCATCTTCAGACCACCCTTAGCAGCAGCATAAGCCGAAACCGTCTCACGACCCAGCTCTGACATCATCGAGCAGATGTTGATGATCTTACCCTCGCGACGCTCCATCATCTCGGGGATGACAGCTGAGCTTACGATGTAAGGAGCTACCAGGTCAACATCGATGACCTGCTGGAACTCAGCGCGCTTCATCTCGTGCATGGGGATGCGCTTGATGATACCAGCGTTGTTCACCAGGATGTCAATCTGACCAACCTCCTTGTGAATCTTCTCCACGAGAGCCTTCACGTCGTCTTCCTTCGTCACGTCGCAAACGTAGCCGTGAACATTCTCGATACCAGCCTCCTTGTAGTTAGCCAGACCGCGCTCCAAGGCTGCCTCATTGATGTCGTTGAAGATGATGTTCTTGATACCTGCTCCAACAAAAGCCTTAGCGATGTTGAAACCAATTCCGTAAGATGCGCCTGTGATCCACGCGTTCTTACCTTCCAATGAAAATGGATTTGCCATAATAGTTTTGTTTTTATTTTAAATCAGTAATTTGATAAAAATCTTGGTCACCGTAATCCAGGTTCTCGCCTCCCATACCCCAGATGAAGGTATAGTTGTGCGTAGCTGCTGCCGAGTGGATGCTCCATTCGGGCGAGAGCACAGCCTGTTCGCCACGCATCCAGATGTGGCGTGTCTCCTGTGGTTCGCCCATCAGGTGGCATACCGCCTGGTCCTCAGGCAGCTCGAAATAGAAATAAGCCTCCATGCGACGTGAGTGGACGTGGGCGGGCATTGTGTTCCATACCGACCCTGTAGCCAACTCGGTCATACCCATCTGCAGCTGGCAGGTGGGCAGTACCTGGTTCACCAGCATCTTGTTGATGTCGCGTTCGTTCGACATCTCCAGGCTTCCCATGTGGGCCACCACCGCATTCTGCTTGTTCACCTTCTTGCAAGGATAGGAGGTATGAGCCGTCGCAGAATTGAAGTAGAACTTGGCGGGCTGCTTACCATCCTTTGAGCTGAACACCACCTCGCGATCCCCGCTACCGATATAGAGCGCCTCCTTGTAGTCCAGGTCGAACACCTCGTCACCCACCTTGATACTGCCGGCACCACCCACATTATACACACCTATCTCGCGGCGATGCGTAAAACAGGGTGCCTTCAACGGGTCTATCGCCTCCAATTTCAGCGCTTCGCCCACGGGCATGGCACCACCGACCACGATTCTGTCGTACATCGAGTATACCATGTTCACCTCGTCAGCGACAAAGAGCCGTTCTATCAGGAAATCGCGACGCAAGCGCTGGGTATCGTAATGCTTCACATCTTCCGGATGGGCTGCATATCGTATTTCGAAGTTTGTCTTCATTCTGCGTTGTTTGATTCGTTTAAGTTCGTTCGGATTGCAAAGATAATCATTTTATTTTAATTTCCATACATATTATATACGATTTAAAATAGATTAATACTTTTTCCTTTGGTTTTGTTCTCACAATTAAGTACCTTTGCACGCTGAAAAAGAAAAAAGTACGTACTTAATCATATATTATGTCTGAACAATTGGAAATCAAGGAACTAGACCAGGTAGTGGTCCGTTTCTCAGGTGATTCCGGCGACGGCATGCAGCTGGCTGGAAACATCTTCTCTACGGTCTCAGCGACTGTGGGTAACAGTATCTCAACCTTCCCCGACTATCCTGCCGACATCCGCGCCCCGCAAGGCTCGCTGACGGGTGTATCAGGATTCCAGGTTCACATTGGTGCCGGTCAGGTGTATACCCCTGGCGACAAGTGCGACGTGCTGGTGGCCATGAACGCTGCTGCGCTGAAGACGCAGTACCGCTATGCCAAGCCTGGAGCAACCATTATCATCGATACCGACTCCTTCGGGCCTAACGACCTGAAGAAAGCCGAATTCCAGACAGAAGACTATCTGGGCGAGATGGGTATTGATGCCGACCGCGTCATCCAGTGTCCGCTGACTCAGATGGTCAAGGACGCGCTGGCCGATACCGGTATGGACAACAAGGCCGTACTGAAGTGCCGCAACATGTTCGCCCTGGGTCTGGTCTGCTGGCTCTTCGACCGCGACCTCTCGCTGGTGGCTAACTTCCTCCGCGACAAGTTCGCCAAGAAGCCCCAGATAGCTGAAAATAACATTAAGGTGGTACAGGCTGGCTACGACTATGGTCACAACACCCACTCCAGCGCCACGAATGTACGCCGCATCGAGACCAAGGAGAAGACTCCCGGTCGCTATATGGACATCACGGGTAATAAGGCTACGGCCTATGGCTTCATTGCCGCTGCCGAGAAGGCCGGTCTGAAGCTTTACCTGGGTTCCTACCCCATCACTCCTGCTACCGACGTGCTCCACGAGCTGTCGAAGCACAAGTCACTGGGTGTCACTACCGTTCAGTGTGAGGATGAGATCTCAGGCTGTGCGTCAGCCCTTGGTGCATCGTTCGCCGGAGCGCTGGGTGTAACCTCGACCTCTGGTCCTGGCATCTGCTTGAAATCAGAGGCCATGAATCTGGCTGTCATCATGGAGCTGCCCCTCGTGGTACTTGATGTGCAGCGTGGCGGTCCTGCTACTGGTCTGCCCACCAAGTCGGAACAGACCGACCTGCTGCAGGCCCTCTTCGGACGCAACGGCGAGAGCCCCATGCCCGTCATGGCTGCGCTGAGTCCTGCCGACTGCTTCGACGCTGCTTATCAAGCTTGTAAGATCGCCTTGGAGCACATGACTCCTGTCGTGCTGCTGACCGATGCCTATATCGCCAACGGCTCGGGCGCCTTTAAGTTGCCCGAAATAGCCAAGCTCGACGCTATCAATCCTCCCTATGTTCCCGAGGAACTGAAGGGCAAGTGGACTCCCTATATGCGCGCTGAGAACGGTACCCGCTACTGGGCTGTTCCTGGTCGCGAGGGCTTCACCCACATCCTGGGCGGACTGGAGAAAGACTCCAACACAGGTGCTATCTCTACCAACCCCGAGAACCACGACCTGATGACTCGTCTGCGCCAGCAGAAGATAGCCAACATCCAGGTACCCGACCTCGAGGTCATTGGCGATGCTGACGATGCCGACCTGCTCATTGTAGGCTTCGGTTCCACCTACGGCCATCTGCACTCTGCTATGGACGAGCTTCGCGCCAAGGGTTACAAGGTGGCTCAGGCTCAGTTCAAGTACCTGAACCCGCTGCCCAAAAACACCGCAGCCGTATTGTCTAAATATAAGAAGGTGGTGGTTGCCGAGCAGAACATGGGTCAGCTGGCTGCCTACCTCCGCATGAAGGTCGACGGCTTTGTTCCTTACCAGTTCAATCAGGTCAAGGGTCAGCCCTTCGTCGTAGAAGAGTTAGTCAACGCATTCGAGAACATTTTAAAAAATTGATAATTGATAATTGACAATTGATAATTATGAGTTATACAGCAAACGATTATAAGAAAGGACAGCCACGTTGGTGTCCGGGATGCGGTGACCACTTCTTTCTGGCATCGTTCCACAAAGCATTAGCAGAAATCGGCGTTGCCCCTCAGGACACAGCCGTCATCTCAGGTATCGGCTGTTCTAGCCGTCTGCCTCACTATATGGCCACCTACGGCATGAACACTATTCACGGACGTGCTGCCGCCATTGCCACAGGTGCCAAGGTAGCCAACCCGCGACTGACCGTATGGCAGGTCAGCGGCGATGGCGACGGACTGGCCATCGGTGGTAACCACTTCATCCACGCCAACCGTCGTAACATCAACCTGAACATGATTCTGCTCAACAACCGCATCTACGGTCTGACCAAGGGACAGTACTCCCCCACCTCACCACGCGGTTTCGTCTCGAAGTCAAGTCCTTACGGCACCGTCGAGGACCCCTTCCGCCCCGCTGAGCTCTGCTTCGGTGCCCGTGGCCATTTCTTCGCCCGCGCCGTCGCCACCGACTCACAAGGCACGGTTGAGATTCTGAAGGCTGCTTACCAGCACAAGGGTGCTGCCGTCTGCGAAATTCTGCAGAACTGCGTCATCTTCAACGATGGTTGCCATGAGGCCGTCTACAACAAGGAAGGCCGCAAGAAGAATGCCATCTACGTACGTCATGGCGAGAAGCTGGTATTCGGCGAGAACAATGAGTTCGGACTCGTACAGCAGGGCTTCGGACTGAAGGTTGTCGAGATTGGCAAGGACGGCTACACCATCGATGATGTGCTCGTTCACGATGCCCATTGCGAAGACAACACCCTGCAGCTGAAGCTCGCCCTGATGGGCAATGGCGACGGATTCCCCATCGCCCTGGGTGTCATCCGCGACGTCGACGCTCCTACCTACGACGAGGCCGTCGAGGCTCAAATTGCAGAGGTCAG